>ERZ778513.6-NODE-6-length-221859-cov-7.361342_pt1 | contig 221859 bp, 175 predicted proteins | sample MGYA00510345_ERZ778513 | MGnify/ENA primary metagenome ERZ778513 (study PRJEB29527, sample SAMN07138966) | mouse gut metagenome | material: feces | host: mouse | place: China:Nanjing | collected 2016-01-25 ... | reverse complement strand
CGGGCACGCCCTTCTATCTTAAAAACCCGGACTCCGGCATCAGCCATCTTATTGATAAACCCAACCGTACAAAGGTCCTTGGGCGACATAATATACTCATTTTCAATGTCCAGCTCCACCTCATTTTCCCGGTCCTTCACCGTATAAGCCCGGCGGCAAATCTGGTAACAAGCCCCCCGGTTGGCAGAAGCATTCTTCTCATGCAGGCTCAGATAACACTTACCTGACACCGCCATACACAAAGCTCCATGAGCAAACATTTCAATCTGAACCAATCCCCCCTTCGGGCCACGCAAATCATGCTCCACAATCTGCCGGTGAATCTCCGACACCTGCTCCAGCGACACCTCCCGGGCCAACACAACCACATCCGCATACCGGGCAAGAAAACGCAATGCCTCGTAATTTGCAATGTTGCATTGAGTACTGATATGCACCTCCATACCTATCGAATGAGCATAAAGTATGGCAGCCAGGTCCGAAGCAATCACAGCAGTCAGCCCGGCTTCCTTCGCACACCCTATCACCCGGCGCATCTTCTCCAGCTCATGATTATAAATCACCGTATTGACGGTTAAATAAGTCTTAACGCCCTTCTCCGAACATATTGCAGCCACACGTTTTAAATCGTCCAATGTAAAATTAGCCGAAGAACGCGCCCGCATATTCAATCCTTCCACACCGAAATAAACAGAATCGGCTCCGCCCTGCAAAGCAGCATATAAAGATTCATAAGAACCCACCGGAGCCATTATCTCAAAATCTTTTCTCGTCATGATTTTTCATATCAATATTAATCCCCTACGGAACGACAAAGTTAGATTTAATCCTGAAAATCCGAAAACAATCATACATCTAACCTTCATCACAAACCTCAGAACATCCGGTGAAGAATTTAAAACAGCCTCCGTTCCGTATCATTTTTTTTTCTATATTTGCTCGGTCAAGGAATTAACAAAACAAAAGAAACCCATGAACGAGGAAGTAAAAATGTATATGGACGAAGCAAAAGAACTGATGCAAAACGCAATTGTCCATCTTGAAAACGAACTGGCAAAAATCAGGGCCGGAAAAGCCAATCCCAAAATCCTGAACGATGTATTGGTAGACTATTACGGCACCCCGACCCCCCTCTCCCAGGTCGCTAACATCACAGTTCCCGATCCCCGTACCATCGCCGTCCAGCCCTGGGAAAAAAGCATGCTGGCTCCCATCCAGAAAGCCATCATGGTAGCCAACCTGGGATTCAACCCGGACAACAATGGGGAAATAGTCCGCATAAACGTTCCGCCATTAACCGAAGAACGAAGAAAAGAACTGGTAAAACAATCCAAAGGTGTTGGTGAAAATGCAAAAGTAAGCATCCGTAACGCACGACGCGACGCCATTGACGAATTCAAGAAAATGGTAAAAGACGGACTTCCCGAAGATGTATCAAAAGATGCAGAAGCCGAAATTCAGAAAATGACGGACAGCTATAACAAAAAAGTAGAAGATATCCTCATCCAGAAAGAAAAAGACATCATGACCATCTGACACCGTCCGATGATCTGTAAATATAGGATTATCCCGAATGACAAAAAAACGAGGGCGCCCGATTCATACCGGACGCCCTTATTTCATTCAAACAAAATTCAAATCACAAACAGTAAAACGCATTCGCACGCTCCAAATCTTCCGGAGTATCTATCCCGATAGATTCGTGCTCTGTCAATCTCACGGCTATCGTATATCCGTTTTCCAGCCAACGCAACTGCTCCAGCGATTCCGCCTTTTCCAGTACGCCCTGCGGCAAAGCCGTAATCTCCTTCAACACCTCCGGACGATAAGCATACATCCCGACATGCTTATAAAAACCGGTTGCAGACAACCAACAATCCGGTTCTGTTCCCCGGCAATAAGGAATTGCCGAACGGGAAAAATAAAGGGCTGTCTGCCGCGCAGAACACACGACCTTCACCTTATTAGGGTCAAATACATCCGCACTGCTTTCAAACTGCTTGGCCAGTGTGGCAATCTGAATCCGGGAATCTTCAAAACAAGCAACCAGAGACCTGACCTGCTCCGGCAAAATAAAAGGTTCATCCCCCTGTATATTCACCACAACATCGTAAGACCTTTTATTCCGGGCCACAACGTGCTGGTAAGCTTCAAAACAACGGTCCGTACCGCTTTTATGATTCTCGGAAGTCATTACCGCATGCCCGCCGAACGCTTCCACCCGTTCGAAAATACGGGTATCATCCGTCGCAACAAACACATCCTCCGCAACAGAAGATGCCTTCTCCACCACATGCTGTATCACCGGCCGGCCACCTATTTCTGCCAAAGGCTTCCCCGGGAAACGGGTTGAAGCATAACGAGCCGGAATCAATATCAAAACCCTCATACCCGAACTACGAATAAATCACTCCTTTGCAGGTTCCCGGCTCTCCTTCTTCGACATCTGGCAATTCCCGTTAAATATCACACCCGGCTCAATAGAGACAACACCCGATGCGATATTGCCCATCACCCGGGCCGGAGATTTCAGAGCCACAGCCCCCGAAGCCAGAATATCACCAATCACCACACCCTGCACATCCACATTAGTACAATCTATATTCCCTTCGATCTTCGCCGTACTACCAACCACCAACCGGCCGGAAGTAATAATCTTCCCCTTAATAATCCCATCAATACGAAGATCATTCTTCGTTTTAATATCACCCACAATCATAGTGCCTTCGCACAACAAATTAACGGCATTACCCGGATTCTCTTTGCTCATAATAATCACCTGATTTACTTCGATGTATTCTTTAATTTTAATCCTTTCTCAATCCTTGCACCAGGAGTGATTTCAAGGCAAGCTGTAATCAGTCCGCCTTCAATCAACGCACTCGCCCCCATTACGGCCCGCCGGATAGCACATACATTGCCCGTAATACGACCGTTCACATACAATTCGCTGCAATTCACCTCCCCTTCAATCACACCCGCTTTATTAATCACCACCCGTTTTGCTCCGCACACACTGCCACAAATCACCCCCTCCACACAAATATCTTCTTCCGACTCCATACTCCCGTCAATCCTGGCATCTGCCATAATACGGTTGCCCTCAAAAGGAATATCAAAACGCTCTTGGTCCATAAATTCAAAATTCTTTCCGAAGATATAACAAGAATTTGAAATAAAAAAATCCCTTATTTACAAATCCCTCTCCTACCTCTTCCGGACAGGTGTCAACACCACCCGGAAAGTATAATCATCATAAGGCATCAGATAAGGCTCTAAAGGCCACGCCCCCCAACTGTCAATACACCCAAGCCCCATCTGTTTCAAATCAAAACAAAGCGTGGTCAGATCCCGGGGCTGCAACTCTCCGGAATGACGCTGCTCCTTAGCCCATCCGTCATCTAAATCTTCCTGCAAATAAGGAAGAGCAGAAGCCGAAAAAGGCAAATCCGAACGAATCATCACTCCCCGGCCGTCAATATCGGTCAGCTTCCACCACCGAATATCAGTCTTCGTGCCGGATTCCTGAGGACGGATATAAGGAAAATACTGCTCACTTACCAACTGCCGGTAACGTCCCAGATTTTGACTGAAATTCCGGTCTGCATAATTCTCCACAGGACCCCGGCCATAATAATCAATACGGTCAAAACTTCCTGGCATCACCATCTGCAAACCGAACCGGAACAAATGAGGCATCTTCTCCTTGCTTTTATCCACGGTCAAAGCCTCGCTGATACGAATCTCTCCGGCATAGTTCACTTCATAAACCATCTGCAAACCTGCCGATACTCCCGGTAAATTATAATCTACAGTCACCAGGGCATTATTTCCTTTCTGTTCCACCTTAAATCCCGTTTTCTTCAACTCCGGATTTTTCCATGCAGCAAAACGACTCTGCAAACCCGCTCCCATATCATTATCCGTAGGCGCTCTCCAGAAATTCGGACGCAAGGCATAGCCATACTCCAACATCTCCAACCCATTCATCGTCAACCCCCGGATCCATCCGTTCCGTTTATCAAAGGTCACCTGCGTCTCCGCAGCAGACACAACAACATGTACCAGGTCTTCATACACCTCCACCGGCTGGGATTGTTGTGCAATAGTGGCATCAAAACCGGTATAAGGCTGAATAGCCAGTTGGTCTTCGGCCAAAGTATAACCGGCCGGTACCAACTGTCTGGCCCGTTTCAACTTATAAGCTACATTCAGCAACAACTCCTTGTCTGTCGCCGGCAACTGATAATCCAGCCCCACCTGAGCGGTCTCCTGGGGTGCTACCTTCAAATCACTCACAACCCCTCCCAAGATAGCTTCACCATCTGCCAGCACTTTCCATTCCAAATAATAATCCGACAAATCGGTAAAGAAATTCTCATTATACACATTCACCACCCCCTTCTGTAAATCCACCGGAGTAGTCCAGATAGACTGATACACCTTTTTCACCTCAAACATATGCGGATTCGGTACCCGGTCAGGACTAATCAAGCCGTTACAATTGAAATTATTATCCGAACCGTCATACAGGTTAAAATCTCCGCCATAAGTATAAATCATAGCACCATCCTTCGCATAGCCCCTCAGCCCCTGGTCTACAAAATCCCAGATAAAACCTCCCTGCAATTTCGGATAACGGCGGATCAAATCCCAGTATTCCTTAAATCCTCCCTCGGAATTTCCCATCGCATGGGCATATTCGCACAAAATCACCGGGCGGTCGCCATCCCCCTTCGCAAAATTCTCCATCCACTCCAACCGGGCATACATCGGACAAATAACATCCGTATGGGAAGCACTTCCGGCACGCTCATACTGAACGGCACGGCTCCCGTCCCGCTCCTTAATCCACTTATAGCAAGCCTCAAAATTAGGTCCGTCACCAGCTTCATTGCCAAGCGACCAGAATATAATCGAAGGATGATTTTTAAAAGCCTCCACCATCCGTTGATTCCTTTCCAAATGAGCTTTCGCAAAAGCAGGTTCCTTTGCTAAGGTTCGATCACCATAACCCATCCCGTGAGACTCAATATTAGCCTCACAAATCAAGTAAATACCATACTCATCACAGAGATTATACCACTCCGGATCATTGGGATAATGACAAGTACGGACCGCATTCAGATTATTCTCCTTCAATACCTGTATATCCTGAAGCATCCGTTCACGCGTAACCACATACCCCGTCAGAGGATCCATTTCATGACGGTCAGCCCCCTTAAAAAGTACAGGCTGGCCGTTTACCCAAACCTGTCCCAGGTCCTTTTTCAATTCGATTTTCCGGAAACCAACCCGCTGGGGAATTACTTCCACCACCCTGTTTCCCTGTTTCAGGGTCAGCATCAGGGAATATAAATTCGGGTCTTCTGCACTCCACTTATCCGGATTATTCACTTCAAAAACAGTATGGATATTTCCTTTTCCATCCGGTCTCTCCGTCTTCACTTCCACCACACGTCCCTCTTTATCTTTCAGTTCCAACTCAACCGTTCCCCCGGCCTTGGAAACCTTAGCCACCACGTCCAACCGGCCGTCCCGGTAATCGGCATCCAAATCCGGAGTAATGAAAACATCCTCGATATGCATCGGATGGCGGGCATACAAATAAACCTCGCGGCCAATACCCGACAAACGCCAAAAATCCTGGTCCTCCAGGTAACTTCCGTCACACCAGCGATATATCTGCATGGCAATCAGATTCTTCCCCGGACGCACATACCGCGTTACATCAAACTCCGCAGCCATTTTACTATCCTCACTGTAACCGACAAACTCACCGTTTACCCATACATACAGATTTGAAGTCGCAGAACCCACATGCAGAAACACCTGCTGTCCTTTCCAGTCCGACGGCAACTCCACCGTCTTGCGGTACGAACCCACATGATTATTCTCAGCATCAATATAAGGAGGCTTGGAAACAAATTGATTGGCCCAGGCGTAACCCACGTTTTTATACAACGGATCCCCGTACCCGTTCACTTCCCACAGTCCCGGAACCGGAAAATCCACCCAGCACTGGTCCTCAAATCCCGGCTTATAAAAATGTACCGGTTTCTCCGTCTCATTCCGCACCCAGTTAAACTTCCATAAACCGTTCAGCGACATGAAATTGGAAGCATTCTCCTTACATCCGGATTCAGCAGCATCTCTGCAAGGATAGGCAAAAAAAGCACTCCTCGCCGCTAAACGATTAATCGCGTTCACCTCCGGATCCAGCCATTCTTTGGGGCGCGCAAACGTTGTCATGCATAATAACACACATACACCCAGAACTAATTTCTTCATAACAATATTATTTTAGTGTGAATGATTTACAAAAATACAACTTCCCTACGACACATACCGCCTCATTCCATATAACTGGAATTATCCCAGCAATGCGTACAAAGGTCCTCTTTCGGCAAACCGATAGCAGCCACCAGATCATCCAAACGCTGAAACTGCAAAGAATCCAACTGCAAATGCTGACACATCACCCGAACCATCTCCTTATACTTTTCCGTGTCCGGATCCGAATATGGCTTCAGGATTTCCTCCGTCAACTCCGAAGTTCCCTCCAGATCGCGGATAACCCGGCGGGCAAATAAATCAAACGTAGAACGGGAAGTCGAAAAATTCAAAAAACAACAGGGATAAACCAACGGCGGACAAGCAATGCGGATATGCACTTCTTTCACTCCGCACTCCCTCAGCTTCACTACATTATCTTTCAACTGAGTACCCCGCACAATGGAATCATCCAAAAAAACAATCCGCGCATCCCGGGTAAAGGCTTCATTGGGCAACAACTTCATTTTAGCCACCAAATCACGCATATTCTGATTTTGCGGCATAAAACTGCGGGGCCATGTAGGCGTATATTTCACAAAAGGGCGTTTATAAGGAATCCCTTTGGCATTCGAATAACCAATAGCATGCCCCACTCCCGAATCCGGAATACCGGCAGCAAAATCAGGTGTCAAATCATCCCGGCGGGCCATCGCCGCTCCGCAACGATAACGCGCATCTTCCACATTGATCCCTTCATAATAAGCAGAAGGATAACCGTAATACACCCACAAAAAAGAACAGATCTGCTTACGCCTGCCGGCAGCAATAATCGGAGTAATACCGTCCTTCGAAATACGCACAGCCTCATGCGGTCCCAAATCCCGGACAATAGAATACCCCAGATTAGTAAAAGAAGAGCTCTCACTCGCCACCACATATCCGAACTCATTTTTACCGACAATAATAGGCGTCCGGCCGAATTTATCACGGGCTGCATACACACAACTGTCCGTCAGCACCAAAAAAGAACAGGAACCTTTAACCGTGCGGTATACATTCTCAATTCCCTCCTTAAACGTCTCCCCCTTATTAATCAAAATACTGACAACTTCCGTAGGATTAATCAAAGAGCCGGACATCTCCGCAAAATGAATTTTCTCATCCAGCAACTGGTCCGTAATTTCCTGCAAATTATCAATCCGCCCGACAGTCACCACCGCAAAACGACCCAAATGCGAAGTCACGGTTATCGGCTGCGATTCCATATCACTAATCACCCCGATTCCAAGGTTAGAACCGATAAAACGCTCCAGTTCCGGCTCAAACTTATTCCGGAAATAAGCACTTTCTATACTATGGATGGAACGCACAAACTCATTGCCGTTATAAAACGCCATACCTGCCTTCTTCGTCCCCAGATGTGAATGATAATCGGTGCCATAAAAAACATCAGCAACACATTCCTTGCGCGACACACAGCCAAAAAATCCGCTCATATTAATTTTTACCAATAGATTTAGGCTGACAAAATTATAAAAAAGCACAAAAGGACAAAGCACAAACCCTACAATGTTTCCGAAATATATTTCTCCATTTTAAGATTTTTTATAATTTTGCAGTTCATTTAAATGTGTGCTTACCATGATGCGGATTGACTTTCATCCGGTAATATCGGATACCATCAAAAATTATACGAAAGAAAAATTTCTGGCAGACCTCATGGCCGGAATCATTGTCGGAATCGTAGCCCTGCCTCTGGCCATTGCCTTCGGTATAGCTTCAGGAGTCAGTCCGGAACAAGGTTTAATCACCGCCATCATTGCCGGGTTTCTCATCTCCTTCCTCGGAGGCAGTAGCGTACAGATCGGAGGGCCCACCGGAGCCTTTATCATCATCGTCTACGGAATTATCCAGCAATTCGGAATAGAAGGCTTAGCCATCGCAACGGTAATGGCCGGAATCATGCTCGTGCTGATGGGCGTATTCAAACTCGGTACGATCATCCGGTTTATCCCCTATCCCATTGTAGTCGGATTCACCAGTGGTATCGCACTCACCATTTTTACCACCCAAATCAAAGACCTCTTCGGGCTGACAATGGAAAAAGTACCGGCAGACTTTATCTCCAAATGGATAGCCTATTTCCAGAGCTTCGGCACAACAAACTGGATTGCTTTAGCCGTAGGAGTGGGAAGTGTACTGCTAATCCTGATCACTCCCCGCTTTTCAAAAAAAATACCAGGGTCCCTGATTGCTATTGTTGTCATGACAATTGTCAGCTATTTGCTGCGCCACCATCTGGGAATCAGCGGACTGGAGACTATCGGAGACCGCTTTGAAATCAAAGCCAGCCTGCCTCTGCCCAATAGTTTGAATTTCAACATCGAAACCATCAACCAATTACTTCCGGCAGCCTTTACCATTGCCATTCTGGGAGCCATCGAATCTTTGCTATCTGCTACGGTAGCCGACGGAGTGACCGGTACAAAACACAACTCCAACACCGAATTGATTGCCCAGGGTGCTGCCAACATCGTCGTGCCGTTCTTCGGAGGAATTCCGGCTACGGGTGCCATTGCCAGAACCATGACCAACATCAACAACGGAGGGCGTACTCCCATTGCCGGACTAATTCATGCCGTAGTCCTGCTGCTCATCTTATTGTTTCTCGGCCCTCTTACCAAACACATCCCAATGGCCTGCCTTGCCGGGGTACTCGTCATTGTTTCCTACAATATGAGCGAATGGCGTACTTTTAAATCCCTGATGAAAAACTCCAAATCAGATGTGGCCGTTCTGCTGACCACTTTTCTGTTAACGGTGATTTTCGATCTGACTATCGCCATAGAAATCGGATTACTGCTGGCTCTGGTACTCTTCATGAAACGGGTGAGCGAAGTAACCCGCATTACAGTCTCCAAAGAACAATTAGACCTCTCCCATGAAGGAGAAATCCTCCACGAAGAAGAAAAACTGATTGTTCCTCAGGAAGTCGAGGTATACGAAATCGACGGACCGTTTTTCTTCGGGGTCGCCAACAAGTTTGACGAATGCATGAAAACCATCGGTGATAAGCCCCGGGTCCGGATTATCCGCATGCGCAAAGTTCCCTTTATGGACACCACCGGTCTCCACAATCTCGAAAGCCTTGTCCGGCTTTCTGAAAAAGAAAAAATCAGGATTATCCTCTCCGGCGTCAACGAACGCGTTCACGAAACGCTCCGGAAATCCGGTTTTGCCCGGATGATAGGAGAAGAAAACATCTGCAGTAACATACACGAAGCCCTGAAACGTAGCGAAACACTGGTCAGCCAGCATTCCGCCTCCTGAATTAACTGCCATTAGAATATGAAAATCATCGGAAATATCATCTGGCTCATCTTCGGAGGAATCTTCGTAGCCCTGCAATATTTCATCTCCAGCATAGGACTATTCATCACCATCATCGGCATTCCGTTCGGCCTGCAAACCTTGAAACTGGGTGTATTGGCCCTGTGGCCTTTCGGCAAGGAAATCGTTCATACAGACGCTTCGCACGGTTGCCTCTACACCCTGATGAACATTATCTGGTTCTTCATTGGAGGTGTATGGATTTTTCTTAGCCATATTCTTTGGGGAACCTTATTCTGCATCACCATAATAGGCATTCCGTTCGGATTACAGCATTTCAAACTGGCCGGATTGGCACTGACCCCTTTCGGACATGCGGTAAAATAATCTTCTGCAAAATACAAATCTCCAATCCGGATTCCGGTAACATTCACCGACAAAACAAATCACAGAGAAAACAACAAAACCTTTCAGGTTTCCTCAACGTTTTATCTGAAATAAAATTTTACAGCAATGTGGTTAAACATCCTCTTTCTGAGTGCCGGACTGGTGATTCTGATTTATGGAGCCAATTTTCTGGTGGACGGCGGGGCAGCCCTCGCACACCGTCTGAAAGTATCTTCTATCATCATCGGACTCACGGTAGTCGCTTTCGGCACTTCCACCCCTGAATTGGTCGTGAATATCGTCTCCTCAGCCCAGGGCAGCTCAGCGTTGGCACTGGGAAACGTTTTAGGCAGCAACATCTTCAACCTGCTGGCCATCATCGGAATCACAGCCCTCATTACACCCCTCGGAGTAAAAAAAACAACCACCTGGGTCGAAATTCCCTTGGCCGTATTCGCAGCCATCCTGATTCTTCTCCTGGTCAACGGCGAACCGGCCGGAACAATCACCCGGGTAGAAGGTATTTGCCTACTCGCCTTCTTCGTACTATTCCTGACCTATACTTTAGTTCTGGCTAAATACGGAACAGTAAACGAACAAGAAGATTTCACCATAAAAAACTATTCCACAGCGAAATCTGTTTTATTTATCCTGCTGGGACTCGCCGGATTAACAGGAGGAGGACGACTGCTGGTAACAGGAGCCGTCAACATCGCCCAATCCATGGGTATAACAGAAAGAATCATCGGTCTGACCGTCGTTTCCATCGGCACTTCCCTCCCCGAATTAGCCACTTCAATCGTAGCAGCCCGCAAAAAAAATGCAGACATAGCTATCGGCAATGTCGTCGGTTCCAACCTGTTCAACACATTCCTCATCCTGGGAACGTCAGCCACCATCACACCCCTGCAGGCCACAACTGAAAGCAATGTAGACCTGCTCGTGAATGCCCTCGCATCCCTTTTGCTTTTCCTGTTCATTTTCACCGGGAAAGGCCGGAAAATCAACCGGTGGGAAGGAGCTATATTCGTTTGCCTATACACACTCTATCTCTTTTTCATATTAATTCATTAAATTTGCACATATCAAAAATAAATTTTTAGAAAATGAAAAAAGGTTACATTGTTCTCATCGCTATTGCTGTTATCATCCTCAGCATCTTTTTCTGGTTCAAAAACACCTACAACAGCATGGTAGCCAGCCGTGAAAACGTAACGGCTCAATGGTCCAACGTAGAAAATCAATACCAACGCCGACTCGATTTAATTCCCAACCTCGTCAATACCGTAAAAGGCTACGCTGCCCACGAAGAAAATACCCTGACTGACGTAGTCAATGCCCGGGCCAAAGCCACTCAAATGCAAATCAACATCAATCAGCTTGACGAAACCACAATGAAAAAACTAAACCAGGCACAGGGTGAGTTATCATCAGCACTCTCACGCCTGATGGCTATTTCCGAGAACTACCCCAACCTGAAAGCCAACCAAAACTTTCTGGACTTACAGGCTCAACTGGAAGGTACCGAAAACCGGATTGCCGTAGAAAGACGGAAATTCAACGAAACGGCCCGCCAATACAACGCTTCCATCCAGCAATTCCCACGGAACATACTCGCCGGCATGTTCGGATTCACCGCCAAGCCCTATTTCGAGGCAAATGCCGGTGCCGAAAATGCCCCGAAAGTTGAATTTTAACCGGCACATTCATGAAAGCATCGGACTTCTTTACCTCCCAGCAAAAAGCCTCTATGACGGCAGCCATCCAACAAGCCGAGAAAAATACATCCGGAGAAATCCGGATTCACATAGAAAACCATACTTCCATGGATGTGCTCGACCGGGCTGCCCAGGTATTTGCTGAACTAAAAATGCACAAAACACTCCTTCGCAACGGTATACTTATCTATATCGCTTTACAAGACCACCGACTGGCCATCCTGGGAGATGCCGGCATCCATAGCAAAGTACCGGAAAACTACTGGAACGACATCAAAAACCAAATGGTAGGACAATTCAAAACCGGACAAATTTGCGAAGGCATTTGTGAAGCCGTTCTCGCCGTAGGACAGCAGCTAAAACACTTTTTTCCATATTCTACGGATGACGTAAACGAACTGTCCGACGAAATATCTTTTAAAGACTAAAACCGAAGTACCCGACCCATGAAAAAACTGATTTTCTTTACCTTGCTGCTCATCACATCTCTGGCTGCCCGGACACAGGACTTTCCTACCCCTATGCACCCCCGACGGATAGTCAATGACTTTACGGGCACGTTCACCCCCCAGCAAACTGCAGCCCTGGAAAAGAAACTCAGAAACTTCAACGACACTTCTTCCACCCAGATTGCCGTAGTAACAGTCCCCTCTCTCTATGGCTACGCTCCCAACGACTACGCCCAGCAATTGGCCGAAAAATGGGGCATTGGCCAAAAAGGAAAAGATAACGGAATACTCGTACTCCTTAAACCCAAAAAAAACAACGAAAACGGACAGGTTGCCATTGCTGTCGGCTACGGGCTCGAAGGTGTGATTCCGGATGCCATAGCTTCACGCATCATCCGCAATGAAATGCTTCCGGCTTTCCGCCAGAACGACTATTATACTGGTATCAACAAAGCCACAGACATCCTAATGCAACTCAGTGCAGGAGAATTTACTGCCGACCAGTACGCAAAAAAAAATAATAATGATACAGGACGCTGGATATTCCTGCCCTTCCTTGTCGTATTCCTCGTCCCTCTGATGTTACGGAAAAAAAGAAGATTTGACTCCAACGACCGTCATCAGAGCGGAGGAACCGGATTTCCTCCCATCTTTTTCGGAGGAGGAGGAAGCGGATTTGGCTCATTCAGCAGCGGCAGCGGCTCCTTCGGAGGATTCGGAGGAGGCAGTTTCGGAGGAGGAGGAGCCAGTGGTAGCTGGTAATTCCATACACACACATCTACCAGGCAACTCAAAAATGGACCAGGAAATACCATTCTTAAAATCCTTACAACATAAAGAGGAAAAAGCCTATCGTTTCCTCTACCTGAATTACTACGTCCCGCTGGTACTCTTCGCCCGTAAATACGTTACAGATGAAGAAATCGCAAAAGACCTGGTACAGGACTTCTTCATATCCATGCTCCAACAAGAAGTAACCTTCAAAAACCTCGTTGCCCTTAAAGTATACCTCTACAATGGTGTTAAAAACAAAGCCCTGAACCACCTGCGTCACCAGGAAATACAAGCCCAATACGAAACCCGGACCCTCGAATCCGGGGATGAATCCGAAGAATTCTGGGACCGGGTAATAGAAGAAGACCTCTACGCCCGATTACTGACTTCCATAGAAAAGCTCCCCACACAATACAGGCGGGTCATGCAACTCACCCTGCAAGGCTTCAAAATAGCTGAAATAGCCGAAATAATGGGTATATCCGTCGAAACCGCCAAAGAATACAAAAAAACAGGCAAAAAACGACTCTCCGAAAAATTAAGGGGAAACAGCTTTTACCCCCTATTTATTGGTATTCTCTTCTCATAATACCTGATAAAAGGGATTGAACTTCTTTCACTTTTATTATAAATTTGTGGAAAAATTCAGAAAATTTTAACACCCATCCCCCCTTTTTCGGGTAAAAGGTGTTTAAATAATAAAGAAAGCTTAAAACTTTCCAAAACCATTTTATCGTAACTATGCCAGAAAATAACCATTTCAAAATATCGGAAATTATTTCAAGACACCTCGGAGGAGATATTTCACCTTGGGAAAAAGAAGTTCTGGACTCCTGGCTATCAGAATCCGCCAATCACCGCGAACTCTTCGCAAAATGGACGAATCAGCATACACTCACCGAAAAAAAGAACGCTTACGAACGGATTAAAATAGAGCCCGCCTGGGAAAAATTCAACGCTATCCGGCAAAAAGTAGTCCGCCGGAAACGGCAAATCCGGAGACTGCGCCTCTCCAGATATGCAGCCATACTCCTGTTTCCTTTGACCGTATCATGGTTCATTTGGCAGGAAAACCGGACAATCCATCCCCCGGTTAGCAATCCTCCAATACAGGCAGGACAACCACAAGCCCGGCTAACCCTGTCCAATGGCCGGCAATTCATATTAGACAACCAAAACCGGCAAATAGAAGACGGAGACAACACCATCCCCGCCGACTCCGGAAAAATAAACTACACATTAGCCAAAATCCCTTCCCGGAACCGGGAAATCTATCACACACTGGATATTCCCCGGGGCGGCGAATATTCCATCACACTGGAAGACGGGACAAAAGTATGGCTGAACGCCGAAAGCCGGTTAAAATTTCCGGTAGAATTCTGCGGAGAAACCAGAGAAGTATACCTCACCGGAGAAGCATTTTTCAAAGTAACCTCCGATACATCCCATCCATTTATTGTCATCACCGACCAGGCCAGAATCACCGTCTTAGGCACCTCCTTCAATGTCAGCTCTTATCCGGACGACCAGACAATGCACACAACCCTCGAAGAAGGGAAAGTTCAGGTAAAAGCCATCCGCAGCGGAGAAAGCATGCAAATGCAGGCCGGAGAACAGATACGCCTGGAAAAAAACGGCAAAATGAGCAAAGAAAAAACAGACGTCACACATTACACCTCCTGGAAATCAGGACGGTTTGTATTCAAAGACATGCCCCTGGATAAACTTCTCCGCCAGTTAGCCCGATGGTATGACGTAGAGATTCATTTCCAAAAAGAAAAACGAAAACAAATCACCTTCACCGGCGATTTGAAAAAATACGAGAACCTGAATGAAATTCTCGAAATCATTGAACTCACCAGCGAAGCACAGTTCATGACAGAAGGCAGAAAAATTACAGTATATTGATGACAGAACGATGAAAAAACATACACTACTCAGAATAATCCTGTGGAGCATACTGTTCATATGCTACGCACCGATTGAGCTGACGGCACAACAAAAGAAATTGACCGTACAACTCAAAAACGGAACCTTTCCCCAATTGACAGAGCAAATCCGGAAACAATCCGACTACACTTTCTTTTTCAACAACGCAATGATTTTAAACTTGAAAAAAATCAATATAGAAGCAAAAGAAGTGAGCCTCGATTCCATATTAAACACAGCCCTCAAAGGCTCCGGACTGACCTATACCATCAAAGACAAAACTGTTATCCTCTACTCCCGGGACACCCCGGAAGCCGCCAACAAAACGGTAAAAATCCAGGGACAGGTAAACGATGAAAAAGGAGTGTCCCTACCGGGTGCCAGTGTATTTATCAAGAACACCTCGGTCGGAACAACCACCGACCAAAACGGGAACTATTCCATCCTTGTACCGGAAGTGATGGGCATGACCGTAGTTTTTACCTTTATCGGTAAAAAAAGCGAAGAAATGGTATACACCGGCGACCGCTACATGAACGTCATACTTAAAGACACCTACAACGAAATAGGAGAAGTACAGGTGCGGGCACGGGCCAATATCAACGAAATAGATGTCCGTTCCAGAACCGGCGTAGTCAACGAAGTCGACGTCCGGCGAATGAACAACAAACCGATAATGGATGTAGCCCTGGCCCTCCAGGGAACTGTTCCGGGCTTGATTGTCACCAACAAAGGTGACCTGGGAAGCAAACCAGAAATCCGCATTCGGGGCACTTCCTCCCTGCGTCCTGGAGATGCCGCCAATGAGCCTTTATACGTTCTGGACGGGAAAGTAATCTCATCGGATGCCTTCCTGACCTTAAACCCCAACGACATCAAAGAAATTAAAGTCCTCAAAGATGCCGCCGCCTGCGCTCTTTATGGAATCAAAGCAGCCAACGGAGTACTGGAAATCACCTCACAACGCGGAACTGCCGGGAAAATGATTTACAACTACAGCTTCAGTGCCGGCGTAACCTTACGGGGACGCAGAGGTGTACAAATGATGAATTCCGAAGAAAAGCTGGAATTGGAAAGACGTATGAAAAACCCGATAGCCCCCGGCTATCGCTACAGCGAAGACTACTACCGGAAATATCATGTCTCAGATCCTGAAATAAACCGGCTCATAGCAGAAGGACGCCAGATACTGGATTCCCTCAGCCGTATCAACACCGACTGGTTCAAAGAGCTGCTCCGGAATAATTTCTATCAGGAACATAACCTCAGTGTCAAAGGCGGTTCCGAACAGACCAGCTTCTATTCATCCATCAACTATTCCCAACAGGGCGGACGTATACCCGGAAATGACATCAGACGGGTAACGGCCCGTCTCAGCGTCGACCAGACCATAACCTCCCGGACCTATGCCTCTCTCGGAGTCAGCGGCGGCTACGCCCTGACCAATTCACCCAACGGAACCACTTATTCTCCAACCGAATTGATTTATCAGCTCAATCCCTACGAATCCAAAAACGGGAAAGGAGAATTGGTTTCTTTTCCAGGGCGGACCTACAACGACCTCTTTAACCAATTCAGCAATAAATCAACCGATAAACGGGCAGGAATCTCCGGCAGCATCAACTGCACAGCAATCAAAGGATTGGAAGTTGCAGCGGTCGCAGGAATCGATTATGTCCTGACAGAAAATCTAAGCATCACACCTCCTACCGCCTACTCCGAACTAACCAGCGGCGTACCGGAAAATCAGAGGGGAAAACTCACCAAAGACAAAAACACCCTCACCAATATATCCTCCAACATACGGCTCACCTACACCCGCACTCTGGGGAAACACGACCTGACTTTAGGTACCAACTTCGATTATTATGCCGACCACACCGACAATCTCGGCATCACAGGATACGGACTAAGCAGCAAAATGCAATCTCCCTCAGGAGTTAACCAATCCATAGAAGGAAACAGAAAACCCTCCTTCACCTCCAAAAACGAAAAAACAGCCCAATTAGGAGTCGGAGTCCTGATGGGATATTCATGGAATAATATATACGACCTGTTCGGTACCTACAAATGCGATGCTTCCTCCATCCTCCCCAAGGACAAACGCTGGAACTCCGCTTGGGCCGTCGGTGCCGGATGGGCATTGAAAAACTACGGTTTCCTGAAAAACAGTTTCATCCTCTCCGACCTGAAACTAAAAGCTTCCTACGGCTGCACAGCCAGCCTCCAGGGCGTGTCCCCCTCCTCTGCCGTAGCAACATTCCAGTACTCCCAAAACACTTACGGAGACCAGCAATTATTGACACTAATGGGCCTATACAACTCAGCATTAAAACCGGAACAAACCATAGACATAAATGCCGGATTAACCATCGGCTTCTGCAATCGCGTCACCCTAAACCTCGGCTGGTATAAACGACGCACCAAGGATGCCTTGCTGGATGTACCCATCCCCACCTCAAACGGATTCGTTTCCCTGAAACGCAACATCGGCATACTGGACAACAACGGAATAGAAGGAGAAATCCACGTCAAAATAATGGAAAACGACGAATGGAGAATGTCCGCCCGTCTCAATACGGCCTACAACCGCAACAAAGTCGTCGACCTCTATTATGCCGACCGCCTTTACACCTCTGAGGACCAATTAGTCCCGGATTTCGAAGTGGGAAAATCTTTCGATATGCTCTATGGTCCCGAATCCTTAGGCATTAACCCCATTACCGGACTTCCCGTGTTCAAAGGCGCCGACGGACGGGAAATTGAAGCGACGGAAAACCTCAGCCGGGAAGATATGAAAGCCCTGGGCCACTCCACTCCCCCCTTCTCCGGCAGTCTTTTTTATTCCGTATCATACGGCAATTTCGACCTCGACATGGATTTCTATTTTGTCCTCGGTGGTAAAAAAGCCTACACATTCTCCTACGTCAGAGAACAGGACAACATCAACTACAACGCCATCAAAGGGCAGGTAAAAAACATGTGGTTTGAAAGAGGAGATGAAAACAAACTATACCATACCCCTTTCTACTCCTCCTCGGCTATTTACAACTTGAAAAACTACCCCAACAGCCGAACCGTCGGAAGCAGTGACTACCTCCGCATGTCTATGCTTTCCCTCAGATACCGGCTTCCTTACCGGCTCATTGAGAAAACCAAAAACGTCATACAATACGCGTCCATAGCCTTTCAGGCCTCTAACCTCTTCACCCTGACCCACTACAAAGAGTCAGACCCCGAATCAGGTTCCCTCGTAGGCACACAACAACCCGTTTTCACACTGAATCTGAATTTATCTTTTTAAACTTATGATTATGAAAACCAGTCGTTTATTATACATCGGATACATCTTACTCTGCGGATGCTCACTGAACATCCCACTGGAAGATCAATTCTCCGACCCGGACGCCATCACAGACGTATCATCCGCACGCTCCCTGCTCGCTACCGCATACAACGACCTCCCCCAGCATATTTTTGAGTTTGCCGTTCTCTCGGACGACTTCTATCCTTCTTCCAAACTCATAAAAGATGCAGGTCTCCAAAACCTTTATCGCTGGAGAGAAGTGGAGCTGACCGAACTGGCAGACAACCTGTGGACAGAATACTATGCAGTCATCTCCACCATCAACGCTTTACAAAACCGGTTGGATGCTGTCACAACCATCAGTCCGGAAGAAGAGAGCGAAAAAAACATCATCACCTGCGAAGCCAAGGCACTAAAGGCAAAATGCTATTTCGACCTCCTGCGTTTGTTTGCCCCATCCTATCCGGGAAACGAAGAAAAAGAAGGCATCATCCTCAAAGATCAGGTGGAACTGGATTACCTGCCCCGTTCCTCCGTCAAAAAATGCGTTACGGAAATCCGGCAGCTACTAAAAGAAGCCCGGCATCCGGACAACACCCCGGATAAAATCTACTGGCTCTCCGACTACGCCGTAACCTACCTTCAGGCCGAAGTCGAATTATACACAGGCAACTACCCTGAAGTCCTCAACCTCACAAACGAACTGATTACTCTGTTCCCGGAAGAAACTCTGGGAAACAATCCTTACACTGCCTTGTGGAGCAACGAAACCAGCAAAGCACGGATTTTCGCCAAATATCAGTCCGACCAAATCTACCAGGATATCCGGTATGACACCTACGCCTCAGGCGACTATCTCGTAATGAATGACGAAATCACATACTCCCCGCAAGACAAAAGAAAAACCTGGTCCGAAATAGAATTCGTCATGGACAACACACAACCGGTCCGGCTCTTCGGAAAATACAACAAAATGAACCGCGAAGAAATCCCCAGTATGTACGTCAACATCTGGCGGGCAGCAGGTATATGGCTCATGCGCGCCGAAGCGCTTGCCCGCACCTCAAAACCCGATGCCGCCACTGAACTGATGAACCGCTTCCTCACCCAACGCGGAGCTGAACCCCTTGAAACCTTCACAAATCCGGAGAAACTGCTCGAACAGATTCTGGAAGAACGGCGCAAAGAATTTGTCGGAGAAGGCGAACGCTATTTCGACCTCAAACGATGCCATAAAACCCTCAATAAATACAAAGAATACGGGAACGGCATACTTCTTACCCTACAACCCGGAGACTACCGTTGGACCCTGCCCATCCCCGCCTCCGAATACCGTTACAACGAAAAAATAAACCAAAACGAAGGTTGGCCAAAAATAAAAATTTAGTTAAACATTTAAATTTAATACCATGATGAAAGCAATGAAAAACCTATCTTTAAGCCTGTTTCTGCTCATATATTGCGCAGGAATATTCAGTTGTTCCGATTCCGATGATGACGGATACTCCGGAAAAAACAAATTATACATCACAACCGACCAGGATCCCGTCATGATAGAATCCGACACAACTCCCCTACGGGCCAGCCTCATCATGACACGGGCTTACGCAAAAGACCAGACCTTTGAAATCTCCGTGACAAACACTACAAACGAAATGGACAACCTGGTGACGGTAAAACCCTCATCAGTAACCATTCCCTCAGGGGCAAAAGCGGTAAACTTTGACATCATCTCCAATGGTAGGGAAATCCTGAAAAACGAAGTCTACCTCGAAATCAGTGTGAAAGCCTTGCCCGAAACAGATATGGAAGTACACCAAATCCTTAAAATCAGATTAAAACCCGGCTTACGCAACCCCGAACTAAGCGAAGAACAAAAAGCCCTGTTAGAAAGTTACAAACAAAACGGACTCGACCTCAGCCAATGGATTGGAGTAATCCCCGTAAAAGTCAAAATAAACAGTCCGGCAGACGGCTTTTATGAACCTTTTATCACCGAATTTACGAAAGAATACACCGGAAAAACCGTTATTACCCTAAGCGAACAGTCCACCGCAAACGCTCCCGTATTGAAAATGACGGAAAACCCGATGGGTCTGACAGAATACTTCTACTTCATACTCCGTAAAGTCACCGTTGAAAACACCGAATACTGGACTCCGCAACCCGACATACCGGCCATGATGGAGCTGATCAATTTCTCGGCCGACAGCAAAGAAACATTTGATATGACATTAGACAATATCCGTCTCGGAATGCCTCAAAACGGAAAATCCGCCATCACCTTTACAGGTGAGAAATCCGAAGATGACCCCATTACTATCGTCCCTTTCCATTACGACTATTCAGCCTGGAATCGCCTGAAAGAATTGGCAGATGCCGGCAATGAAATAGCACTCGCCTGTTCTGGCAACTCTCAGACCCTGGATCCCCTCTTCCACCTGTTCACCACAGACATCAGCGAAGACGGATGGGAAAACGAACCCTCGGACTTCGTAGCCCCGGAAGGCAGCCTGAACATAAACGAAGGCAAAATGACCTTTATCTTCTCCTTCGATCACAGCGATGCCGGCGGTTATTCCCAGATAACCATTGAATATACCCTACCTGAATAAATACAACAATGCATATAGATAAAATCATTTCCATACTCTGTATCCTGATGCTGTCCTGCTGGACAGCACAGGGACAGCAGTACCCGAAAAGCGAAGCAATTGCCTTGCCCCAGGGAACCCTCTTCAAAAGTCTCCCCAACGGATTACGCTACATCCTCAAAGCAAACGACTTGCCCGGACATAAGATAGAATTCCGCTTAGTAATTCCGTCCGGGTCCCTTCGGCAAACCCGGCACGAAGGAGGAGTAGCCCATTTCCTGGAACACATGGCTTTCAACGGAACAACCCACTTTCCGGAAAAAGGCATCGTCAACTACCTCGAATCCCTGGGCGTCAAATATGGTTTCGGGATTAACGCTTTTACCGGATTTGACCGCACCATCTATATGTTCTCTATTCCAACTGATCATCCGGAAGGCCTGGACCAGGCTCTGCTTATACTGAAAGACTGGCTGTGCGGCATCACCATTGCCCCCGAGGAAGTGGAAGGGGAAAAAGGCATTATCCTCGAAGAAGAACGGGGCTACGACACCGGTGACGTCTTCTACGACCTGAAAGTAAAAAACACCCGCTACAGCCGGCGGATGCCTCTGGGAACACCAGAAGAGATACAAAACATGACAGCCCGGAAACTAAAAAAATTCTACCACAAATGGTATACCCCGGCATCAGCCGCATTAATCATCGTAGGCGACATAGATACCACCCTTACCGAAAAAAAAATACAAGAACTGTTTGCCGGAATACCGGCCCATAAAACAACCGCCCGGGCCTATTCCCTGAACTATCCCCAAAAAATCATTTATCAGGACATAGCAGATACCCTGCTCAGCCGCTCCTCTTTAGAACTGATTTTACCTAAACCAACCATCACCCAGCACACCTACGGAGACAAACTGGAAAAAGCCAAAGAGACATTACTCGTTTCAGCCATTAACGAGCGTTTCAAAGCCCTGCAACTCAATGTCTCTCTCTCCAAACAATGGTACTTAGGTGACAAAGACCACCTCGTACTCAGTTTCGAAGGGAAAAACGACACAGCCATACAAACTCAAATCAGCCAAGCCGTTAACGCCTTAAAAAATATCCGGCAAACAGGATTTTGTTCTGCCGAACTACAACATCTGAAAGAAAACATCATCCGCAAATCCGCTCATTTATCCACCGTAAAAAACTCGGACGAATGGTGTGAAGACTTCATCGACCTGCTCCTCAGCGGAGAACGTTATCTCCAGGATACCCTTCACCAAAACGGATTGGCACAGCACATTCGCAATGTTCAAAGCCGGGAACTCCAGACCCTGGCCCGGCAGTGGTTTTCAAACCCCGGAACAATCCTGGCAGCCTATCGCTATCATCCGGAAAAAGGTATAAGCTTAGATAAAAAAATGATCAAAGCAGCCTGGAAATCCGGCGAAAAAAGCCCTTGCCAGCCTTACGAATACATTGTCCGCGAGCAAGAAGAACAACAAACCGTACCACTACCCGCATTCCTTACCCGCGAAATAACGCCTGCTCCGGCCTGCATAGCCGCAGAACGATGGATAGAAACACTGGGAATCAAGGAACTCCAACTCACAAACGGAGTACGGCTCATCCTAAAACCGACCAAAGACGAAACCAAACAAATCACCATCCATACCTTTGCCCCCGGAGGTACCTCCTTGCTGACTCCCGACAATTATGCATTGTTAGAAGGCACAGCCGGCTATATGGAAATGGGAGGCATCGAAAAAATGGACTACGACACCTACGGAATGATGCTCGCCCAGGAAAATATGGCCTTCACAGTACTGTTGGAAACATACTGGCACGGTTGGATGGCCATGGCTCCCGCAGATAAAAGTACAGAACTGTGCCATCTCATTTACGAAAAATGCTTCTATCCTGAAAAAAGATATGAAGACTTTGAAGAAATACGCCGGGACATGCTTGCTGCCCCGGAAAAAGAAACAGTACTCAGCAAAATGCTACGCAACGCTCCGGACCGTCAGCTATCCAAACGGATGGACGAACTGATGGGAAACATCGTCCCATTCGGCAATAGTCCCGAAAATAAACAACAAATCGAAGCCCTCAACCTCGACAGCATTGCGGACTTCTACCGGCAACTCTATACTAATCCCGACGGTATGACCTGCGTCGTATGCGGAAATTTTGACCTCCGGGAGGTTGAAAAAAAACTCGTCGCAACCCTTGGAGCCTTTCCCCGCCACCACAAACCCAATCAATGGGTGGACCCGCAATTCCAATTACCGGCTGCTTCCTACCAGGAAGAATTTCCAAACCAACATCCGAATCAAACCGTCTTCGACTATTTATTCTACGGACATCATAAAAACGGCCTACGCCACTCCCTGACATTAAAACTGGTCCGGGATGTCGTACGCAACCGCCTGCTTTCCATACTCAGGGAAAAAGAGTCCCTGCTTTACTCTCCCTACATTTCCCTGTTTTACAAAGGCTATCCGCAACCCACCTACTACTTTGACATCAACGCCTCGGTCGATACCAAATACACCGCCAAAGTAGACAAATTACTCAGGGAAATTATCCGGGACATCCAGGAAAAACCGGTTACACCCGAAGAACTGTCGGCATTACAACGCTCATTTATAGTTACCCGACGCGAATCCATAAACGACTACGCCACGGCAGAGTGGAAAAAATACCTGAGCGGAGCCCTGAAAGACGGAGAGGACCTCGACGAACTGGCACGCTACGAAGAAATACTGTACTCTATCACCCCTGAGGATATCCGGAACGCCTGCCGGCAATATTTCAACCTGAACAACTACGTTCTCCTGCACATGGGACCTTTTGAAAAATAAATAAAAACACATTGATATGAAATACATCCTTACCCTACTCTGCACTCTCCTCCTTTTTATTCAAACCAAAAGCCAGGAAAAAAAAGCCTACAACCTCTTCGACGCCTCAGGCAAACAAATCAGTTACCAGGAAATGATGAAAACCCTGAAAACACAAGATGTTGTATTCATCGGCGAAATCCATAATTGTCCGATAGCCCACTGGCTCGAATATGAAATCATCAAAGACCTCTATCGGAAGCACGGTGACAAACTGACCATCGGAGCTGAAATGCTGGAAGCCGACAACCAGCTCATCCTCAACGAGTACCTCGACGGACTTATCAGCTCCGACCGGTTCGAAGAAGAAGCCCGACTCTGGCCCAATTACACCACCGACTACGCCAACGTAATCGGATTAGGACGCGAACACCATTTACCCGTTATCGCAACCAACGTCCCACGCCGCTACGCCAATATGGTCAAAAACGGAGGATTCGAAGCCCTGGAGAAACTATCTCCCGAAGCTCTCCAATACATAGCTCCGCTTCCCATAGAATATACTCCCGACGAAGAAGCAAGCGCAATGTTCGGACTCATGCTGATGACATCTGCCAAAAAGACTAATCCGGAGAATATAGCAAAAGCACAAGCTATCAAAGACGCTACCATGGGATGGCTCATTTCAAAAAACCTCAGATCAAAATTCGTACACCTCAACGGGAACTACCATTCCGACTTCAAAAAAGGCATTATCACCTATCTCAACCTATATCGCCCAGGCCTCAAAATCGCCAACATCTGCTCTGTACGCCAGGACGAAATAGATAAACTGGGAGAAGAAAACCAGGGACGGGCAGACTTTTATATCTGTGTTCCCACCGACATGACCATGACCTACTGAAAAATCCTTTCTTCCATAACCTTAAACCGGCAAAAAGAGTATAACAGGATAAACCCCAACACCCTGTTATGGAAGAAAAAAAACGGCTTACCGAACCCAACATCCCCCAGCCCGACCCCCGATACAAAATCAAGGTCATGGCGAAGGGTCCCTATTTAGTATACGGAAACCCACCGTTATCTCAGGAAATTTTAGTGGAAAACAACGAACACACGATATGGAAATACGAATCCGGACAAACGTTCTCTGCCGCCAACCAGCCGACCCCGCTGTGCCGCTGCGGACATTCCCATAACCATCCCTACTGCGACGGAGCACATGCACACGCAGAATGGGAGTCCGCACTCACCGCCGACAATATTCCTCTGTTGGAAGATGCAGAACTATATGACGGGGAGACCGTATCATTAGCCGACAATATCAAATATTGTTCCCATGCCCGGATATGCCTGGCAAAAGGTACCGTATGGGAACTCATCAAAACTTCCGGCAATCCGGAAGACCGGGACAACGCAATCCACGAAAGCACCCTCTGCCCCTCCGGACGCCTCAAACTTTGGGATAAACAAACGGAAAACTTCATCGAGCCTCCTTTGAAACCGGCAATCAGCCTCATCGAAGACCCGCAAATGAAATGTAGCGGCCCGCTATGGGTCAAAGGCGGTATACCCATAAACGGACCCGACGGAACAAAATACGAACAACGCAACCGGGTCAACCTCTGCCGCTGCGGCGCATCTTCCAACAAACCTTTCTGCGACGGAACACACGTCCGGATCCGGTTTAACGACAAACTACCCCTCAGCTAACCATCGTTTATACGGACATTTACTTAACATCCCGTTATAATAACGCAAATCTCCGGTAACTTCCGGACCCAGCCATTCAGGCCGTTCAAAAGCCTCGTCCCGATTTTTCAATTCCACTTCCGCCACCACCAAACCCTCATTCTCCCCATAAAACTCATCCACCTCAAAAACATGCTTTCCCACCCGGACAAAATAACGGACCTTATCTATCACTCCCGGTTCACACAACTGCAACAACTCCCGGGCTTCCTCCACGGCAATCTGCTTCTCCCATTCATAACGGCTCAATCCCTCCGAATCACTTTTACCTTTTATCGTAATAAATCCCTGGTCACCCCGGACCCGGACCCGGACCGTGCGTTCCGGAACAGAACACAGATACCCCTGGACAATCCGAACCGATTGATAGGCCAGGGACTTGAATTCTCCGGCCACCAGAAACTTCCTTTCAATTTCCTGCGCCATCTCTGAAAAACTTACTTCTTATTCCTTTTAGGCTTTCTCTCCGGCACTTTAACCTCCGCCGGCATCTTCCTGCCTTCCAAAAATTTCACCACAGCATATTTGGCAGCAGCTATCGTTTCCCGGTTCACCTTCTCAATCACACTTCCCCGGGCCACATCTTCCGTAGTCACATACCCTTCCATCAACAACAACTGTACAATCATATTATTAACGTTCGTTTCCTCACTATACCCTTCAGCAATATACAACCGGTCCATATGTTCGGAAAACTCACGCGCAAACTCCGGGTAATTGGGTAAACTCATCAACTCCTCGAAAGTCTCGCTAAAACTGCTCAACTCAATATTCAAATTCGGATTGACCAGCAAAGGACTGAATTCTTTTTTCGGATCCACCGGTTTAAAATCCACCAGATTACCCATATCCACCTTCCGGCTGATATCATCCATCCGGCGATAATCCGCTTTCTTCATATTCTCTAACTGATAAATAAAGAAATTATAACGCCACAATTCCGAGCTATTCATTTCCCCTCCGAAAATAGGACGGTACTTCTCATTCAACAGACGCTTCACCCGGATTTTACCTTCATTGATTTCAGGCCGGGTCACCCGCACTTCCTGAATCATCCGCTTCAACTCCATAGCCGCTTTTTGCGGTCCGGTTATCTCACGGCCCTTCTTGCCGATTTCTGTGGAAAGCATTCCGCACTGAATATTCCGGGCTTTGCCTTCTCCCTTCTCTCCACCCCGCATCACACGCACCAAATTCAATACAGAATCCAGCTGTCCCTCCTCTGCTATAAAAGGCTGTCCGCCCGGTGTGCTGGCCAACGAATCGAAAATACTGCTGAACATCTTCCGGTCAATCTTCATCTCCCGGCTTTCTCCCTCCCCATAAGATACAGTTGCCATAAAACGGTTTTGTATCATATCAAAAGAAACCGTCTCAATAGTATAACATACACCGTCACGGCGGAACTGCTTCCCGTCAAAAATCAGATTCACCACCTCCGTCACATCGATTTTATCCAGAAGTTTATAAGAAGAAGCCAGATAATACTGCTTCTCTCCTTCCACATAATCCCAGTCCAGAATCACATCCAGATAATTCCCGTGACGGGCAATCACATCCACGATATTCTTATCCGCCGTATAACGCTTCAGCGTACGCTGAAAATTCGGGCCGTCCTGGCTGGTAGCCTTCTCCTTTCGCTCGCCGTGAGCATCCATATACAACAGGAAATTCTCCGGATTATCCACCCGCGTAATCCCGGCCTCCTCCTTCGAATAATTACCCGCACTCAGCATAATGTCAATCTTATAAGGCATGGTAATATCACACATACCGCTCACCGTACTCCGTGAATTCAAATCTTCCACATTACTGTCGGCACTGCTCTCAAATAAATACTTATAATATTTGATATAATCCGGATCAAAATCCGTCGTCCGGGAAAAATCACCCACTTCCGTTCCGATACCATAAAGATTACCCTCCGCATCCTGAAACTCATGGAACATATCTCCCGCAATCAATTTCACAGAACGCACGCCTTCCAGGTTATTCCGCAACCATTTCAAAATAAAGGCAGCTATCATCTCCGACTTGCCCACTCCACTGTCTCCGTTAATCTCCACCACAAAAATACTGCCGTCATTCTCCTCCACGGCAAACAACGAACCGTGACGCGGATTACCGCCAATCTCCTTTATCTTCTCATTAATCACCGTCAGACGGGGCTTCTTCACATCCCCGAAATAATCCACCTTCTGCTTCAACGGAGTAACAATAGTCTTGATATTTCCGTTCGGTCCCGGAATATCAAAATAACCGATCTGAGGGAAAGAAATCAACTTCTCCGGGGCACCCAGAAAACTGATCACATCCGGTACAAAATTCGTAATATCGGTAAGAGCTATATCCTCCGTATAATTCAACCGGTAATTATCCGTCAGATACTTCATATACCCCTTCTGGAAAATCACCAACTCCTTCACCATCCCATGTTTCACTACCTTACAACGGTAGTCATCAGAATCCATATTCGCAATAAACCGGGCCAGACGATTCGTAAAGAAAGAAGAATCCGGACGCAAATCCAACAACTTCAGATAATCATTCGGTCCGGCCTCCTCCATCTGCACCTTCGACCGGGCATCCAAACGATCCACTTTATGGAAAGGATATTCCCGCTTCTTTGCATCCGTCACAATACGGGTATGCTCCTGTACCGGCTGCTCGGAAGAAATCACCCCGCACTTCCGCATCAACTCATTGATCCAGCTAATCCGCCCCCCCTGGAAAGTCTCCAAAGCCTTATTCTCCATCTCAAAGCCTTTATAAATTGAAATACCATGCTGAACCATTTCATTCACACTTGAATTCTGTTTCATAAAAGCCGTCTCCACCAAACGTACCAGCGTATGCGTATAACGCTTATAATAATCCGTTCCTTTCGTCCGCTTAATCATACTGATATAAAACAGCACCACCTTACGGCTCACCCGGTGAATCTCCCCCTCCGCCACCTTAATGTCACGGCGCCGCATAATATAATCATTAATCTCCTTCAATTGCGAAGGCATAATCTCCGTGATAAATTCCTCGGTAAACATTTTCACCTCTCCATCCTCACAAGCTCCGATCTTATCACTGAAATATTTCAGCTTCGCCGAAACCAACCGGTAAAAAGAATGGTCATTATTCAGCAAATAAAGGAAAAGAATCTTGTCCGTCACCGACATACCGTCCCGGTTCATTCCCGAAGCAATAGAATCCATGACATAACCCATGCACTTCTGAGCCAGCAGAGTTTCCTTAAACTCAGGCAACGCCCGCAACCGGTTGATAAACTCATCCACCCAAATCTGTAAATTCAGGTCCCCCAGCTGAATACCGATAATCTCTTCAAAAGTCTCTCCGGCCACCCGTACAATCTCCTTTCGGCTGGGTTCCAGGCTTTCTTTCTCAAACGGCAGGTTAAAATGCAACAAAATCTCCCGGATATATTTCTTAATAATCACATTAATCCCTTCCAGTTTCGATTTATCCAATCCCGGACTTCCGGTAGCATCAATAGCCAGAATCTTCACCTTACTGTCAGAAAACAAAATGTGCTCCATCTCAATCAGAATCTCCCGCATGACATTCTTCTCCATCGGATCATCAAGCACATTAAAATTAGGCTGGAAAGTCTTCTTATTCGTGATATACTTCAAAATAACCGCCTTACTGTACTTCGAACTCACCGTATTAAAATCCAGGTCAGCAATTGCCGGCACCTGCTTATAAATCTGAGCCAGCAAATTCTCATACACCTTCGTAAAAGCTGCACTGCGGATAAATTCAAAAACATCCCGGCACGAACCAATCTTATCCCCATGCAACTCAATCACTGAATTTACCGAACGGTCAATCGTAGTGATACTCACCCCGCTACGCTCAGGCGAAGCATGATAAAGTGTCCGTATATCGCGGATTTGCAAAGAAGGAGCCTTATCCTTCTTAAATCCGGCAGACAAAGGAAAATCCCCGATAACCGCTTCGATCAAATCCTGCGTCCTCCCATAAGCAAATATCTCCTCTAAAATAGTATGGCTTTCCACCTCCTTATATTCCGGAGCTAAACGCTTCCCTGCAAACATTGTCCAATACTTCACGAAAATCGTGAAAGCATCTTCCAATTCATACTTAAACACCTGCTTACTCTCTTCCGTATCAGACAAAAAACCGCCAATGGCAAAACGGACCAATCCCGTAGGATACGGCACCGCAGCAATACCCCGGTTCAGCGCCAGATACTGGCAGAAACACAACAAGTCCGCATAAGAAAATCCTTCACCCACCCGGAAATTAAACAAATAAGAACCATCCGAAGGCAACCAGGTCACGTTCGTCCCCTCAAACCGGGCAACCACCCGCTGAGCCACATCCTTCGCCCAATTCATACGCTGCAGTGACTCACTGCGGAAATTCTTATTCACACGGAAACGGTTTAAATTTTCTACCAACCGTTTCTGATAATAAACAAAAAACGGTTCATTCTCATACTTAAAATCATCCGGTAAGGCCAGAATATCCAACTTATCCAAAGCCACCAATTCATCCAACAGAAAAATATACAACGGACTACCCTCAAAACCAGCTGTCTTATGCAATTGCCGGTTAACAACACTATTTGCATTCGACTTCTCAATCCGTCCGATCTGTTCATTGATAAAACGCACCAACGTCTCCTTAATCTTATAGCGGGAAGCATTTTTCGGCAATTCGCCCTCAAGCGTATCTTTAATCTTCTTCGCTACCTGAGCTATTTCCAACAGATTATTCAACATCAGCAAAGAATTGTTATTTCCGTGAGCGCTCGAATTCTGCTGCCGCACAAAAGCAGCCACAGAAGCAGCCTGGGGAGTAACCGCCAAAGCCCCTAAACGATCGCCCGTAGCCGATAAATTCTTCGTTGTAGACAAAGAAGAAACCGCCCGTATATTAGCCTGAGCATTGATATTATTAATAATATAACGCGATATAGTGCGCCATTTCGGCATATTCTTATCCGTAACCTTCACACTGTCCGCATAAGCCTCATCTAAAAACAAGGTAATCTTGCTCGTATTCATCAGTTTCAGAAACGAATTCAGCGCTTCCGTATTAAAATCCGTATATCCGGTCGGATTATTCGGATCATTAATCAAAATAGTCGTATTTTCACAAAACAAATCCCACAGACTTCCACTATCATCAAACAAAGACAAAGTAGATTTAATCCGAAGCAACTTATCCGTCAAACGCTCATAAGCCAAACGCCCGTCAGGTAAATTCTCAATCTCTATATCAAACGGATTAATATCAAAACTGTCATCCGGCAACAAATCCTTATACTCCCACGCCTGCATCGCATTATAAATAACATAAGGCTTCGGACGGCCATGGGGATGAAACAACAAATCCCGGATAATCATCTGCACCGAATCAGATACAGAGGTCTGCTCCAGATTTCCCAATGCCGACAAAAACTCCTTCACCACCTCCTGCTCCTCCGGAGACAAAGCCCGGTACTTCTCCCGGATACCCAAGTCATTCAGGAAATTATCATACCGGCCCTTATTATTCGCATCGTTATCCACCTTCGTAATATAAGCCTGATACTTCTCCAGGAACAGGTTAATCCCGAAATTCTTATGGAAATGATTCTTTAAAGTCCGTTCATAATTACTCGGAATAATACTCAGAATCAACTCACAAGCCCGGTATACCTTCTCATCCAACCGATGCAAAGGCTTCTGTAACAAATATTGGCCATAAGTGCGTATCTGATTCCGACCGCCTCCCTCCAATACACTCAACACCTGAATCTGCGGACTGTCGGAATAAAAATACTGCCGTATACGGCTTTCAAATTCCTCTATCAGCTCCCGTGTCTGTACTTGCCGCTTATCCTCCTTGTGGCAATTCTCCAGGAAATAAATAAAATCCCGTAGCTTCTCCAACGAATACTTATCCTGAACAATCTTCCGGGAGAACACATCTAACTTAAACACATTCAGGCGTTTCACTGCATCGGTAGCCGTTCCGAGCTGTTCTTGCAGGATATGATTGATTTCCTTCTCATACTCCCGTATCTGAATCTCAATTTTTTCACGGAATTCAGCCAAAAAAGAAAGATTGACATTCTCCAGAATCAACCGCAGATTCAACTGCGTATTAGCCGGCGAACCCAATTTCTTGGTATGCACCTTATTCAGCGTATTGATGATTCCATTGTGAAAACAGAACACCAAAGAAGTATTGGAGCTGCGGGACTCCTTCGAATCGTCTACAATCACTAAACGCGTCAGCAAAGGAAACCACTTCTCTCCCGAAAAAGGATTCACCCGCATATGGCGTGCTTTCACCACAAAAACAGAAGTCGTATCCACACACATCTGCTCGAAAAGCTCCTCAGCAGAAGGATTCTCCAACACCTGCACACTATTACGGCTGAAAACATCCCCCCGAATCAAACCAACGGCTTTATCCGCATTTCCGGAGACCACCGTAGTAATCATCCCGTTCAATCCCTTAAAATTGACAGCCCAGCGCATCCGGTTCAGGAAATCGGCTTTCTCCGCCCCGGTTGTATAATGCGTACTCTGACTAATCATTTGCTCCAGGGTATCCATTAAGTAATTCCAGTGAGCCTCATTCAAATCACCGGTCACCCCGATAACATCCCGGTATTTTCGCAAATCCCTGACCTGACCGCCCAACTGCACCTGTGAAATAAACTCTACGTGGCTGCTTCGCACCGGAGGTGTCCCCACCGAAAAATCATGCGTATCTTTAATATTCCTCAAAAGGGCCCGCGCATCCGGATTCACCATCTCCGTATCTAAAAACTCGTTAATCCTCTTTACAAACTCTCCCCGCCGTCCGCTCAGCTCAAAAGCTTTCGAATGATTATGAGGACAAAGCATCAAAGACACATCCGTATACCCCGGAATATCTTCCCTGAATTTCAGCAGATAACGGTTAATCTCCGATTGCTGTGCCGTAGGGTCGTCCGGTTCCTCAAAACAAAGTTTCACAAAACTCGTCAGATTATCATAAATATGACGCGGCAGAAAAATTTCCGCCCGCTCCCCTAACGATTCATACAGATTCAATAATTGCCGGGCTTCATTACTCAGAAACGCCCTGGGTTCTCCTTTGATTTTCATTGTATTCTTATAGCGTGTATTTCTTCATTTCCAAAAAAAAGCCCGCCTTTCAGCGAGCTTCCTTTTCCATTATCTCTTCCTTATGCCAATAGAAGCCCGTAACGTAACCTTACGTTTAAAATTATTATCCATAAGCTTCATTCCCTTTGACATCGTTTTATCGGATTCCTATGATTTTGCTACAATATTAAGAATTAATCTCTTAAAATCCTCCCGTTTGTTAAAGAAACCTCAAAAAAATCAGAAAAAACCTTGAAATATAACACTTCCTTTCTTTACCCTGTAACTCCGACACGCCCCCCCTGCAAAACAAACAGAGAAACCAAACGACCGCTAAAACTTCAAAAGTCAGGATGGCACAAACTGTTAATTTTATGAAATTAATTGGCATAATGGCAGACGAATACGTAAAACAAAACAGTTTGGCTTGATTTTTGTGCTCAGACAAACTATAAATTAAGATTTACAATTTAAAACTATGGAACACACTACAATGCTCGGAGGAAACCTGTGGATCTGGGTAATCTTTATCGGGTTCACCATCATCAGCTGGCTCATCAGCAACCAATTGAAGAACCGCTTTCAAAAATATTCCAAGATACCGACAGCCAACGGAATGACAGGTCGTGACGTCGTCGAAAAAATGTTGCGGGACAACGGCATCAGCGGAGTAAAAATCGGAACCGTTGAAGGCCAGCTGACAGACCATTACAACCCCGCCAATAAAACCATCAACCTAAGCAAAGACGTCTATTACGGAAACAGCATTGCGGCCGCTGCCGTGGCAGCCCACGAAACAGGACATGCCCTCCAGCATGCCAAAGCATACAGCATGCTGAAACTACGTTCCGCCCTCGTCCCGGCAGTCGAATTTGCCTCTCATTGGGTGCAATGGATTCTGTTGGCAGGCATCATATTAGTCAACACTTTTCCCGGATTACTGCTGGCCGGTATAGGATTGTTCGCCATCATGACCCTCTTTAGTTTCATCACCCTGCCGGTAGAAATAGATGCCAGCCACCGGGCTTTAGCCTGGCTGCGCACCTCCGGGATTACAAGCCAGCAAACCCAAGGATACGCCTTTGATGCCCTGAAATGGGCGGCCTACACCTACGTCATTGCAGCCCTGGCCTCCCTCGCCACCCTCCTCTATTACATCATGATTTACATGAACCGGAGGAATTGAAAAAAAAACTTTACATGTTTCCCTGTTTTTATCAAGGACATAATTTCTCATAAAAATAAACCGACCGAAAATTTTACTTTTCGGTCGGTTTATTTTTCATTGCCGGGAAGTCTTGAACTCCTTGAACACCTTTTTAACCTCATCCACATAATCCAGCTTCTCCCAGGTAAACAGTTCCACCTCTTTTTCCACGGTAGGCCAGTAATTAGAAGTAAACACCTTCTTTACCACCTGCGGGTTGCGGCCCATATGTCCGTAACTGGCTGTCTCCTGATAAATCGGATTGCTCAATTTCAGGCGTTCGACAATCGCCCGTGGACGCAAGTCAAATATTTCATTTACCTTCTCCGCAATCTCAGCATCTGTCAGTGCCACTTTCGCAGTACCATACGTATTCACATACACACCCACCGGTCTGGCAACACCGATAGCATACGAAATCTGAATCAACATTTCATCGGCAACACCGGCTGCCACCATATTCTTCGCAATATGCCGGGCTGCATAAGCAGCAGAACGGTCCACCTTTGAAGGGTCTTTTCCGGAGAAAGCCCCGCCACCGTGCGCACCTTTACCTCCATACGTATCTACGATAATTTTCCGTCCCGTCAATCCCGTATCTCCGTGAGGTCCCCCGATTACAAACTTACCGGTAGGATTCACAAACAAAATCAGATTCTTGTCAAACAGATTTTGTACCCGCCGGGGCAACAAAGCCTTCACCCGGGGCAATAAAATATCAATAATATCTTTTTTAATCCATTCCACCATCGCCTCATCCGCTTTCAGGCAAGCTTCCGGAGTCTCGTTTGCCGGCTGAATAAACTCATCGTGCTGGGTGGAAATAACAATGGTATGAATACGGGCCGGCTTTCCGTCATCTCCATATTCAATCGTCACCTGCGATTTTGAGTCGGGACGCAGATATTGCATCAACTGTCCCTCCTTCCGGATCTTCGCCAGTTCGATCAACAGCAGGTGAGCCAACTCCAAAGAAAGCGGCATGTAATTATCGGTTTCATTCGATGCATATCCGAACATCATACCCTGGTCGCCGGCTCCCTGTTCCATCGGGTCTTCCCGGACCACACCCCGGTTAATATCCGGCGATTGTTCGTGGATAGCCGAAAACACTCCGCAGCTGTTCCCGTCAAACATATATTCGCTCTTCGTATAACCGATTTCATTGATGACCTCACGGGCCACCTGCTGAACATCCACATAAGTTTTAGTCTTAATCTCTCCGGCAATCACCGTTTGCCCGGTAGTAACCAACGTCTCGCAAGCCACTTTTGCTTCCGGATCAAAAGCAATGATACGGTCGAGCACAGCGTCTGAAATCTGATCGGCAACCTTATCAGGATGTCCTTCCGATACGGATTCTGAAGTAAATAAATATCCCATAATTTAATTTTAGACCTTTGATTGTAGACTGCGGATTACAACTCCCGAAACAATTGCAGATCACACATCTAAAATCATAAATTAATACTACGGGAAAGGCAATGGATGGTTGAATTCAGAAGTAATGCATTTTAGCAATTTTTTTCTGTGGTTGCAATCAGCCAAATCTTTCCACAATGACGTCGCAAAGGTACAACGAAAAGCGAAAAGCGAAAAGCGAAAAGCGAAAAAAATTCATAAAAGGTACATCCGGTTAGTCAAAGAACAAAAAAATGCGGTTTTATTTCTAATTTTGTGCCATTAACACTGATTAGCACATATCCTACTATGCCATTACTTTACGATACCGGAATCCGGGCTTACCATTTAGCTGTCCGATTGGCCGCACCTTTTCATGAGAAAGCCGCCTTACTGTGCAAAGGCAGGAAAGCCACCCGCCTCCGTCTCCGTGACTTTCAACGAGGCAAGGAACGGTTGGTCTGGTTTCATGCCGCCTCACTCGGAGAATTTGAACAAGGAAGACCCGTTATGGAAAAACTCAGGGAAATGGAACCGGACACCAAAATTCTGCTGACCTTTTTTTCTCCCTCAGGCTATGAAGTCAGAAAAAACTATACCGGTGCCGATTATATATACTATCTTCCGGCCGACACCCGGAAGAATGCCCGGCGCTTCCTCGCCACTGTCCGGCCCGACGCCGCCATATTCATCAAATACGAATTCTGGTATCATTTTCTCCATGAACTGCACCAACGGCAAATTCCCACCTACCTCATATCGGCAATCTTCCGGCCGGGACAACCATTTTTCAAAAGATGGGGAAGTCTGCACCGGAAAATGCTGGGTTTCTTCGACTGCCTGTATGTACAGGACGAAGCATCAGTCCGGTTGTTGAATTCCGTCGGCATCACCCGGAGCAAACAGACCGGCGATACCCGTTTCGACCGGGTAAAGCAAATAGCCTCTTCCGCCCGAAACATCGAGGCCGTAGAACGTTTCTGTGCTGGCCGGCCGGCCGTTGTATGCGGCAGTACCTGGCCTCCCGACGAAACAATCCTGACAGAATACATCAACCGGTATACCGGAGCATATAAATGGATATTGGTTCCCCACGAAATAGGCGAAAACCACATCAAATCACTCATGGCAAAATGCCGGAAAAAAATCACCCGTTACAGTCAGCCGGAAATTCCGTTAGAAGACTGCGAAGTATTGGTCATTGATTGTATCGGGTTACTGTCCTCCATTTACCGTTATGCCAAAATAGCCTATATCGGCGGAGGTTTCGGAGTAGGCATACACAACACACTGGAAGCTGCCGTTTACGGTATTCCGGTCATTTTCGGGCCAAACCATCAGAAATTCAATGAAGCAGTGAGCCTTCTGCGTGAAGGAGGAGCTTTTGCCATTCACAACGGCACAGAGTTGGGAGAAGTCTTAGACCGATTGCTCACCACTCCGGCCATTGCCGAAGCAGCCGGACGTCAGGCACTGGCTTATGTAGACAGCCAACTGGGAGCCACCGACATCATCAGCAAAAAACTGACAGCCAAAGGAGACAGAGAAACAAACCCATCCTAAGGCTTTACCGCAAGCCACTCCTTCAACGTCTCTATCAAATCTTCCCGCGAAACCGGGTCAATATCCTTGATCCGGCAGATATGGCTCATGTCTCCCCTTACATACTTCCGGCATTTATCATTTTTTTTCAAATCCACGGCAGTAGCATACCAAGGGTCACTTCCCCCGTAAACAAACAAAATCCTTTCGGCCTTGGTCTGCAACCAGGTATTTATTTCCTCCATCTGCCGGGTATTAAAGGGTTTTCTTACTATCCCTTCCGGCCAGGTAAAAGAAAAATCTATATTCCCCTTATCTTTCAAAAACTTCCGGAAAGGCTTAACATTATAATCATACATGCCTGTTTCCGTCAAAGCCGCATAGAAAAAAGGCTGCATACGTTTGATATACTCATCTTCAAAAAAATCGGGAGAAGAAATCTTCACCAGGTAATCAAAAACCTCCTGCCAATCCCCTGCATCTTCCGTGTCCGGAATCTCCTCACAACTATTGCCCCATTGCCAAAAAGCAAACGGATATTCCAATATAATCAACTCCAAAGCCCTTCGCATTCCTCCCACTTTTTCATACGTGTAACCTCTTTCCGCCGCAACTTTTTCCAAACAAGGCAATAAATCATCCAGATGTTTAAAACAAAGCAATTGAAAATCCCGGATATTATAACGACAATCCTCCGGTACACTTCCCACGCCGAAAAACATCCCAACCCCTTCTTTCACAACTCCCAGTTTATTCAGGAATTTATCTAAACGCGGGTCCACATACTCCAGATTCAAAGGAGCCACATAAGGAACACTGACATCCACATCATCCGGATAAAAATAACGATGGAAAACCGTAGTCTGTCCTCCCTTGCTGATTCCCGTACTCACCCATTTGGAAGAAGGGTAAAGATGTTGTTTGATAGCCTGAATCACAGCATGGTGATCGGCGGCAGCCTGCTTTATAGTCAGATATTCCCAGGGAATACCGTCCTCCGGCACACTACTGTCAAAAAAGCGGTGTTCTATCGTCAACTGATTACCTTTCAGCAAACCAGCCAGTTCATTCTCCCTCACAGCTCCAATGGCATATCCCTCCAGCTCTGCAATGACGGGAGCCTCCGCAGCCCGATGTCCCAACAACACTTTTTGTTTAAAACTGCCGGACTCCGGACGGGTATGGTCCACCGGCTGTTCAAACCGGAATTCATAATATTCCAAAAAAGGACTTACTTCCCATTTTTTTATATCGCTCACCTGAGGTATCTGCTGCAACCTCTCCAGAATTCCGTTTTCAGCAAACAGAACGGCTGAACAAATTACAAGAACAAACCATGTACATACAATTTTCTTCATAACTTCACAATCCGGTATTAATTCTTTATCCGAACCCGCTCTTCTTTCTCCCCCTCTGTTTACGTCTGCAAGGTAAGAAAAAAAGGTGAAACGGGACGAAACCGTTTCAATTTTATATCTTTGCAAAGTCTATTTTACCTATGAACTACTTCCATTCCTACAAAGAACATTACCGGTCTCTGATACGTCTGGGAATTCCGATTGTCATCGGACAAATAGGTATTGTTGTCGTCGGGCTTGCCGACAACATCATGATAGGCCAATTCGACACCCTGCACCTGGCTGCTGCTTCCTTTGTCAACAGTGCTTTCAATATTCCTATCCTTTTCGGGCTGGGATTCTCCTACGGACTGACCCCTCTCATCGGACAATACTTCGGCAGAAGGGATAAATTCCACGTAGGGCAACTACTGCGTAACAGCCTGCTGGTCAACTTTTGCATAGGACTACTGCTGACCCTTATCATGGGAGTAGTATGGCTGAACATAGACCAATTAGGACAACCGGAAGAACTTTTACCCTTAATCCGGCCTTATTTCTCACTGCAACTGGCTTCCCTCGTCTTTGTCATGTTGTTCAACTCTTTCAAACAATTTGCCGACGGCATCACGGACACCCGAACGCCGATGTACATCATGCTCTCTGCCAATGTACTCAACATCGCAGGAAATTATATCCTGATTTACGGGAAATTCGGACTGCCCGCCTTAGGAATCGTGGGAGCCGGCATTTCCACCTTAGCCGCCCGCATCGTCATGCTGGCAGCCTTTGCCATACTTTTTTACAGGAGCGTCCGCTATCGCCGTTACCTTGCCGGATATAAAAAAAGCCGCTACAATCTTCCGGACATTCTTTCGCTCAACAAAATGGGATGGATGGTGGGAATACAGATGGGACTGGAAACGGCTCTCTTCGGGCTCACCGGTATTATGATCGGCTGGCTGGGAAGTATAGCTCTGGCAGCCCACCAGATTATGATTGCCATCTCCACGCTGGGATTTATGATTTATTACGGCATAGGGGCCGCCATTTCTGTACGGATAAGCCATTTTTTCGGACAAGGAGACCTTGTCAACGTCCGCCGCACCACCGCAGCCGGTTTTCATCTGATTCTGGTGTTGGCCCTGACAGCTTCCGTTCTTTTCCTCTCTTCCCAAAATTTTATCGGGTATCTCTTCACCACTTCACCGGAAGTCACTCATCTTGTCTCAACACTGATAATCATCTTAGTAGCCTACCAATTCGGCGACGCCCTGCAAATCACCTATGCCAACTCCCTGCGGGGCATCGGAGACGTGGTCTCTATGGCAGTGATTTCCTTCGTCGGCTACCTGCTCATTGCACTGCCTGTTTGTTATCTCTGCGGCTTCATTCTGAAAGGAGGAATCACCGGCATCTGGATCGGCTACCCGGTAGGGCTAACCTTAACAGGCGCATTATTATGCATCAGGTACTACCGCCGGACCCGGAACGGGGCTCCGCTTCGTTAACAATCCAACAAATTCCTCAATTGGCGCATTCCTTTCTCCTTATCGGCAAAATGCACGGTATGGAAGCCCAATTCCGCAGCAGTCCGGATATTCTGTTCCAAATCATCAATAAAAACGGATTCTCCGGAATTCACCCCATAACGCTCCATCAAAATCTCAAAAATCTTTTTCTCCGGTTTGATTGTTTTTTCTAAAGCCGAAATAATTTGTCCTTCGAAAAACTGAAATACCTCCCGGTCCTTCAGATAATCATAAAAATCCAGCGACATATTGGAAAGGCAGAACAAACGAAATCCTCTCGCAGATAACTCTTTAATCAACTGCTGAGTTTCCGGAATATCCCGCAAAGAATGTTTCACAAATTCCATAAAATCCCAACACTCGTCATAATGCCGGCCGGAAAAATCGCTCATCCTGCGGACCGTTTCCCGCTGATCTGCCGTTCCCCGGTCAAAATCCTGCCAATGGCTGGTAAAAAAACCTTTCTTAAAAAGCATCAAAGGCATCTCCGGGTCTCCCGGATATTCCTGCATCAAGCGTTCGGGATTCCAGTCTACAACCACTCCTCCCAAATCAAATACAATATTTTTCATCCTTACTCTATATGAGACAAACCTATCATTTCATACTACCATATCACTATTTCATCCAAAAACTGAAAACCGGCATGTTTCTTCGCAAACAACCTTACATAACGTCCCCGCGCCCGGAAACGCGCCGTAAAATCACGGATAACCAATCTCTTTTCCCGGATTGAAACCTCATTCTTTATACGGGCCACTTCCTGAAAAGTGTTGCCATCTTCCGAGACACTTACAGTCACATACTCCGGCATATACACCCCCGGACCCGTCAACTGCATAAAACCAGCCGATACGAAACTCAGGTCACAAACTGCTTCCAAATCGACAACAACATCCACATGGGTCAGGAAACCCTGCCAGCGTCCGTCCCCATAAGTCAGACCACCGCGATACCCGTCTGTCAATGTCATCCCACCCGCAGCAGGATACGAACCACTATAACGCGTCCTGTACTCCACTTTCCGGCCTACGGCCTTATGATAATCCAGCCGGGCCCGGGCGATTTCCCCTTTCCTTCCGCCGGAATCAAGGATAAAAGCTTCTATTTTCGCCGAATCCGTCACATAAAACGGCTCCCGGTAGACTAACTCGGGTCCTCCGTTTACCGAATAACGAATCTGCGGCCGGTATTTCTCCGCATCAAACCACACCTTCATTTTCTTTCCGGCAGTATCTACCTCAGACCGAACCTCCAGCCGGCTGCTGAGGGGAAAAGCATTCACCCCCATCCGCCTCAACCAGCCGGTATGCTTTCCGATCCGCCGTTTGAAATCCTCCGGCTCCCGCCGTTCTTGGGGTGTCCACACCACTTCTGCCAAGGCCAGCAAACGGGGAAAAATCATATATTCCGCATGTGCCGTATCGGAAATATATTCCGTCCACAAATTAGCCTGAGCTCCCAAAATATGTCTTGCTTCTTCCGGAGTTAACCCCTCCGGTACCGGATGGTAAGAATACACTTTCAGATAAGGCAAAAAACCGCCGATTGCAGCAGGCTCGGTACGCGGGTCTGCCTGATAACTATCGAAATAACAATACCCTCCCGGAGTCATAACAACGTCATGTCCCATGCGGGCCGCTTTTATTCCTCCCGTCTCCCCCCTCCACGACATAACCGTTGCCCCGGGAGCTACTCCTCCTTCCAAAATCTCATCCCAACCAATGAGTTTACGTCCCCGTTTCCTCAAAAAACATTCTACCCGACGAATCATATATCCCTGCAACTCCCTCTCCGATTTCAAGCCTTCGCGTTTCATTCTTCTCTGGCACGCCGGACACTTCTTCCACGCAGCAACCGAAGCTTCATCCCCTCCGACATGAATATATTCCGACGGAAACAAATCCGTTATTTCCGTTAACACTCCCTCCACAAATTCAAAAGTCTTTTCATTGCCGATGCAAAATTCCCCGGTACGGTACGGTTCGTTATAACATCCCAGATGAGGATAGACACTGACAACCTCCTCCGAATGCCCTGGCATCTCAATCTCCGGGATGACCGTAATGTGCTTTCGCGCCGCATAAGCCACCACTTCCCGAATCTCTTCCCGGGTATAATATCCCCCGTAGGCACCCGCAGAATCACAGGTCACGTACTGTCTGTCCCCTTTCCACCAGGCCATATAACCGGATTCCGACCGCCAGGCCGCCCGTCTCGTCAGTTCCGGATACTTTCTGATCTCCACCCGCCATCCCGCAGCGTCCGTCAAATGCCAATGGAAACGGTTCAACTTATAGACCGCCATCCAATCCAGGCATTTCATCACAAACTCTTTTGAGAAAAAATGCCGGGAAACATCCAGGTGCAATCCCCGGTAAGAAAAAGCCGGATAATCAGAAATACGCAATGCCGGTAAACGCCAACTCTGCCGACCGGAATTATAAAACCGCTCATCACCCAATAACTGTCCGAAAGTCTGTATTCCATAGAAAAGTCCCGCAGCACTTCCCGCGGCAATCCTCACCTGCTCCGGCGTAATATCCAATTGATATGCTTCCCGCTCCATTCCGGCAAGCGTATCGAGAGTCAAAACAACCTGTCCCCGGGTCACTTCCTTCAGGCCATTCCCGGTATATTGCCTCATCAGTTCCTGTAATACCATCAGGCTTTCCTCAGCCCCCGGACCGGCCGATACCGTAACCTCTCCATCCAACCGGAAAAAACCGGATTCCATCATCACCGACACCGGCCGAGGAATAAGATTCAATTCTCCATCAAAATCCTTTTCTGTCCTGCAACTGCTCCACATCCCGGCAAGCAAAAGCAATAAATAGCAACGCACCTTCATATCCAAAATAATTCCGATTAATCCACAAAAATAAACAAAGTCCGCGATTTCACCTCCCTACATCGGCCTTTACACAAAAATTCCCCATAACCATCCGGTTCATGGGGAAAATCAGAAAATATAAGTATTGAACATTAAGAATACCCTTTATATACGAAACACTAAAAAAAAAGATTTAAAAACAAGAATATTTAAAATGACCTCTTCCACGACCAAGTTTCGGATTTAACACATTTGGGAATCAAACTGTTACAAAATAAAAAAGTGAATAAATCCAGAGAATCTCCGTCTTTATTCACTCCAGTACCCAGGGCGGGAATCGAACCCGCACGTCTGTTGAGGACACTGGATTTTGAGTCCAGCGCGTCTACCAATTCCGCCACCTGGGCAAAGAACTCGGGTGCAAAGGTAGAGATTTTAGTATAAACTCCAAAAATTTGGACTGTTTTTTTCAACCTTTTTCTGCATCGGGAATTTCTCTTCGGAAAAACAAAGCAGAAAAAGCCGGAAAACCTTTGTCCATATTTAAATAAAGTTTTTGATTAACATAGAATGTCTAAAAAAAATCCCATCTTTGTAGAAGTGTGTAATAAACGGGTATTAACTTAAACTTTTAAAGTTATGCAAGAATGGTGGGCCTCATTGGATCTCTATATGCAAATCTTGTGGATGATTACTTTAAGTGCAAGTTTGATTTTTATCATTCAAACCATACTGACTTTTACGGGTATGGATACGGACAGCGGACTGGATGTGCCCGATGGGGGATTTGATTCGTCAACAGATGTGGGAACCTTCCCATTCCAATTATTCACATTCCGGAATTTCATTAATTTTTTTCTGGGATTCGGTTGGACTGCCATAGCCTTAGAAGGAAAAGTAAGTACTGTGGCCAGTATTATTCTTTCCGTTTTGGTAGGATTGGCTTTAGTTGCTGCCATCATGTACCTTTTTTTCCTGATGAGTAAAATGGAGCAATCCGGCAACATAGAAACAGCCAGTGCCGTAGGCTGCAAGGGGAACGTCTACCTTACCATTCCGGGCCACCGCCAGGGAGAGGGGAAGGTACAGCTTTCCATTCAGGGTGCCATCCGCGAATTTGACGCCACAACGGAAGGAGATACCCTCCCTAACGGCACTCCCATCCAGGTCGTTGCCGTATTAAACGAAAATATGCTCCTTGTTGCTAAAATATAAAGCTAAACCAAATTCATAAATCAATGGAAACAAGTCTCTATTTAATCATGGTGATAGTTGCAGTTATCTTCGTCACATTTGCAGCCATCTTATCCCGTTATAAACGTTGTCCGTCCGACAAAATCTTGGTAGTTTACGGAAAAACAGGAAAAAACAAAACCGGAGGAGTAAGCTCAGCCCGGTGTATTCACGGAGGAGCCGCCTTTATCTGGCCGGTATTTCAAAGCTATGCCTTTCTGGACCTCACACCGATTTCCATCGAATGTAATCTGACAAATGCATTAAGTAAACAAAACATCCGGGTGGACGTTCCGTGTCGCTTCACTGTCGGTATTTCCACCGAGCCGGAAAGCATGACCAATGCAGCAGAACGTCTTTTAGGCCAACGCTTGGAAAATATCCAGGATTTGGCAAAAGATATTCTTTTCGGGCAATTGCGTTTAGTCATTGCCACCATGGATATAGAAGAAATCAACTCCGACCGGGACAAATTCCTGGCCAATGTAAGTGCCAACGTAGAAGCAGAGTTGCGTAAAATCGGGCTGAAACTCATCAACGTCAATGTAACCGACTTACGGGACGAATCGGGTTACATTGAAGCTTTAGGAAAAGAAGCGGCAGCCAAGGCTATTAATGATGCCAAAAAAAGTGTTGCCGAACAAAACCGTTTTGGTGAAATCGGTAAAGCAGAAGCAGACCGGGATAAAGACATCCGCATTGCCGAGACTGTCCGGGACACCCGAATCCGTACTTCCGAGGCCAATGCCTCGGCTGTGGAGGGAGAAAACAACGCCAAAATCCACATTGCCGACTCCGATGCCACCCGTCGTGAACGCGAGGCAGAAGCGGGACGGAAAGCTACGGCGGCCGAAAAAGTACAGGCTGCCAAAGCCTTAGAGGAAGCCTACCAGGCTGAAAAAGAGGCCGAAATTGCACGTGCCGAACGCGAAAAAGCAACCCAGACGGCCAATATCGTTATCCCTGCCCAAATAGCCAAAGAAAAAGCAATTATAGAAGCAGAAGCAGAAGCAGAACGCTTGCGCCGCCAGGCCCAAGGAGAAGCCGATGCCATTTTCGCCAAGATGGAAGCAGAGGCCCGCGGTTTATACGAAGTTCTGACCAAGCAGGCCGAAGGCTATGACCGTATTGTCAAAGCTGCCGCAGGCGATCCGGACAAGGCAGTGACAATGCTGATTACAGATAAACTGCCGGAACTGGTAAAAACACAGGTGGAAGCAGTGAAGAACATCAAGATAGACAAGGTAACCGTATGGGATGGCAACAACGCAACCAACGGCAACACTGCCACAGCAAACTTTATTTCAGGCATGATGAAATCCGTTCCTCCGTTAAACGACCTGTTTAACATGGCAGGACTGAATCTGCCCACCTATCTGAAAGGTAAAACGGAAACCGAAACCGGGAAGGAAGAAGAAAAATCCGAAACCAATACGGAAGTCTGAAGCGGTTAAAATTTCTCCTGTCAATAAAGAGGCCGGCCGAAAAGTAATATTTCGGCCGGCCTCTTTTCCTGCTCTAAACAATCTCAATCAGACGCTCCCTTTCTCATATTGCCTAAAACAACTTTACTTTCTTTTTGCCGTTAAACAAGGGAAAATGCATGAAACTATTCCGCGCCCCGTACCGTTGTTCATGCAAAATAAATCAGATACGGCATTGAAATCAATATAACCTCAAAAAACAAATACGATAAATTTAAAACGGAAGATTTTTCCGAAGTTAATACTATTTAATTAAATTTGTAATATCAGAACAGTAATGGCACATATGAGAAAACTTTTCCTCTTTTTGTTTCTGCTGGCTTTCGTGCGGGAAACTGCCGGTCAGGAACTCGGCGGCAAAGGGCCGGATGGATTTCGCTGGCGGCTAATAGGACGGGCATTCTTCGATGGAGGAGTTTTTTTGAAAGACACCGCCCGGGAAAACAGTTTTCAGATAAATGACCTCCGTGTAGGGACAATCATTCACTTCCTGGATGCCTGGGAAGCTAAAATCGAATTGGGTTACGGCGACAGTAAAATTTCTTTGAAAGACGTCTATCTGAATTACGAATACAAGAATAGTTCTTTCCGTTTAGGCTACCATTTCGAACCTTTCGGAAACGCGCGGGTAGGGACAAGCAACTATCGTTTCATTACCAACGCTGTTTCGGACAAAGCTTTGGGCAACAGCCGTAAATTAGGATTCAGTTACAGCTATAACCACAAATGGTTCAATTTTATCGGAGGAGTATTCAGCGATGGGGACATTCAAAAATCAAAACCGGTAAACCAAGGCTATTCTTTGGCCGCAAAGGTAGTCGGGCGTCCCTTGATGGAGGACAAAAAGCTGATTCATATCGGAGTGGCTCCCCGGTTCAACAGCAGCCATAAAGAAGTGTCTTTTTCGGCCGGAGCTCCAACGGATTTATTGGCAAAAGCCGACAATACCTTTTTGGACGCCCACATTTCCCAGGTGATTAATCAGTGGAAACTGGATTTGGAAACTATTCTGTTGTACAACAAATGGTACTTTCAGGGCCAGTATTTCCTGGCCAGTCTGAACCGTTTCGCGGCTGAAAACTACAAAGCCAAAGGAGGGTACGCCCAATGTGGTTATATGGTTCTGGGTGCCAAACACAATTACAATGCCAAGACGGGTATGATTGTAAATCCTGCACCCCGGAGCCTGGAAATCCTGTTGCGTTACGACAATATGAATCTGAACGATGCAGGAATCCGGGGAGGACGTTTGTCCGATATTTCTGTGGGAGTAAATTATTTCATTAATAAATACGTCGCAGCAAAAGTGAATTATACCCGCATGATGATCGGGCATTCTTCCCCTCAGGGAAAAGATGATTTTGATTTATTGCAGGGAAGAGTGCAAATCAGTTTCTAAGTTACGACGGATTGATTTTATCCACGGCAATCTGATAGTTATCCCCTATGCGAAGGTTCGCGCTAAAGGAATTTCCGGATTCATCCTTAAAACCGGCAAGAGTTCCTGTTTTTCCTTTCAGGACCAAAGATTCGACTTGTTTCTGAGTCAGTTTTTTCCCGTGAATCTCCATCGGAATTAAAAAATCGCAAGACTTCCGGTAGAGGGAACATCCCCAGGCCGTTTTTCCATGAATGATATTTCCTTCCCCGCATTTGGGACACTTCAATGATGCCTCCGGTTTCTTTATTCCGGTTTCATCCGTTCTGCTTTTCTTCCCGGATTTCTCCTTTTCACCGGATTCTTCTATTGTAATTGTCTTGGAAGAAGAATATTTGACGTAATGGACTATTTCGTTTACCATTACTTTCAGTTCTTCCATAAAATCGGCTACCTGATATGTGCCGTCTTCTATCATGCGGAGTTTTTTCTCCCATTGTCCGGTAAGCTCTGCCGATTTCAGCAAGTCATTCTGGATAGTATCTATCAATTCTATACCGGTTGCCGTTGCCAGAATGCGTTTTTTATCCTTCCGTATATACTGGCGTTTGAATAAAGTTTCAATAATATTAGCACGGGTGGAAGGTCTTCCTATTCCGTTCTCCTTCATTAAATCCCTCAATTCCTCATCTTCCACTTGTTTTCCTGCTGTTTCCATTGCCCTCAGCAAATCGGCTTCCGTATAATATTTTGGGGGCTGGGTCTGCTTTTCCTGCAATTCTGGAGTATGGGGGCCATGCTCTCCTTTTTCATAAACCGGCAATACATTCTCTTCATTCTGTTTGTCGGTATTGGTTCCGAACACCACCCGCCAGGCAGGCTCAATGATTTGTTTTCCCGTTGCCTTAAAATCCTCATCACCAATTTTAGCCATCACAGTGGTATTCGCCACTTCACAGTCCGGATAAAAAACGGCAATAAAACGCCGGACAACCAAATCATACACCCGTTTTTCTTCCGGCGACATATCATAACTGAACACTCCGGTAGGAATAATGGCATGGTGGTCCGTAATTTTCTTATCATTAAAAACTTTAGGGGATTTACGGATTTTTCCGCCTTCCAGGACAGGTTTGGTGAGCGCCTCATAAGGTTTTAATCCTTTCAGGATTTTAGGTACCTTGGCATATTGGTCATTGGGCAGGAAGTTAGTATCAACCCTGGGATAAGTAGTCAGTTTCTTTTCATACAGGGACTGAATGATTTTCAAAGTATTCTCGGCAGTAAACGCAAATTTCCGGTTACATTCCACCTGTAAAAGGGTCAAATCAAAAAGTTTAGGCGGGTGTTCCATTGCTTTTTTCCGTTCGACGCTGATAATTTCCAACTCTAACGGTGTAATTTTCTCCATGAAAGCCTCTGCTTCTTCCTTTTTGTTGAAACGTCCTCTTTGGGAAGAAAAAATTCCATCCCGGTAGTTCGTACGGATTTCCCAATAGGTTTCCGGTTTAAAATTTTCTATGGCTTTTTGACGTTCCACCACCAAGGCCAGGGTTGGTGTCTGCACCCTTCCGATAGAGAGGACATTTTTCCCTGTTCCGTATTTCAACGTATAAGCACGGGTGGCATTCATCCCCAACAACCAATCTCCGATTGCCCTGGCAGAGCCGGCTGCATAGAGCGTATCGAAATCCTTTGCTTCCATCAGTTTATCGAATCCTTCGCGGATGGCTTCCTCCGTCAAGGAAGAAATCCACAGGCGTTTGACCGGCACCCCGCATCTGGCCTTGGTCAGCACCCAACGTTGTATCAACTCACCTTCTTGCCCGGCATCCCCGCAATTAATCACCATTTCGGCCTTCCCCACCAACTCTTCTATAACGGCAAACTGTTTTTTTATTCCTTCATCTTCAATCAGGCGAATGCGGAATCTGGAAGGAATCATCGGCAGCACCCCCAGGTTCCATTTTTGCCATTTCTCCATATATTCCCCCGGTTCCTGCAACGTGCATAAATGCCCGAAGGTCCAGGTAACACAATACCCGTTTCCCTCGAGATAGCCATTTCTCCGGACAGTAGCCCCCAGAATATTGGCTATTTCCTTTGCAACACTCGGCTTTTCGGCAATACACATCTTCATAATTCCGCACAACTTGATTTGGATGCAAAGATACGACAAAATCAAATAAAGGTAAAAGAGTACCGAAAAAGCACTCCGCAACCAGAAAAACTACCCCTGAAAGGGATAAAAATCCCCAAGACCGCTTAACAGACTTGGGGAATTTTCATTGTAAAATGAATAAATTTACGTATTTATATCTTGTTTCTGACCAACAACCATAAAAACCGAAAGAGATGAACTTGCCGCTTCATGCGTGAAGGCTGTCTGAACAGGCGGTAAGCCCATTCCAGGTTGTTCTCTATCCACCAACGGGGAGCCCGGTTCACCTTGCCGGTATAAACATCAAAACTCCCTCCCAATCCCTGATAGATGGCTGTATGTTGCCGTTGCATTTCCTCCATCAGTTCTTCTTGTACCGGAGAGCCCATGGCAACAAATACAACATCGGGCTTCCGGTTTGAAATGTCTTTAACAAGAGCAGACCTCTCCTCCTTCGAGAAATATCCGTTGCGGTAACCCACAATTTTAATCCCCGGATATTCGTTGTTCAATTTATCAACCGTATTCTTAATCACCTCCTGTTTGCCCCCAACTAAATAAAAGGTTCTCTCATTCTTATAACGGTTAATGATTTTCAGCCACAGTTCGCATCCGGGAATCCGTGCAATCCGGTCGGCTGCCTTTTTCTTTTTAAGCGCCATAACCGCTCCTATCCCATCGGCATAACCCAGGTTACGGTTTATCATCTCCCTGACTTTATCCGGGGCATGCAAAATCTTTTCCGCATTTACAGCAACCAAAATACAGGGATTGTTGTCGATATATTCCAACAGTTCCTCATCCGAAGCGAACGGATAAACATTAATTCTCCGCAGGGATACGGGCTGAATATCCATATTAAAAGTAAAATTTAAATTTTTAAAAGATATATTTCTCAAAATCCATTTCCAATTGCCTGGCGACTTTTGAAGCTAAAAAACGATGCTGGGCATAATTGTAATTATAAGAGGAAATACTCTCATATAATTTTTCATTCCGCATCAGTTGAACTATTTTTTCTATATATTCATTTGTATCAAAATCTTCTATCAGATACCCCATTTTTCCATCTTCAAAAAAGTCTTTCAATCCCCCCACCGGGCGAGTAATAACCGGCAGCCCGAAAGCCATGGCTTCCAGAACAGAGGTTGGCATCCCCTCGCCGTGAGTCGTAGGCAATAGATATATATCGGAATCTTTATAACAATTGGCCAGTTCCTCTCCGAATTTTGCTCCCAGAAGTTTAATACCATTCATAGACCGGGTGAGAGTTTCAACCGCCCTCAGTTCTTTTCCGCTTCCGACAACATACATGCATGCCTCCGGATACATTTGCTTAAATCGTTTAAACACTTCGATAGCAAAATAGATTCCCTTATTCTTCTCAATTCTTGCTAAAAACAACAATTTACCTGTACATTTCGGGGAGGGGTCAATACTAAAGTTTTTTAAAAGTTTATCATCCACTTTAGTTGTTGTGAGCAATACAGGAACTTTTAGACCGCAATCCATCAATTTCTGCCGGAATTCGGTGCAAAGGACATAAATTATTTCAGAGTGCCCATAAACCGTTTGAAAGAAAAAAGGTTTCCGAATGAGCTTTTCTATGTATTTTTCATCCCATCCATGTATAAAGGTAACAACCTTTTTTCTGAAAATTTTAGCTGTGAGCAAATATAATCCGTCCCGGAACAACTGATATTTTCTGAGAGACGGATTAACAATTATCAAATCATATTTTCCAAAGAGTATCCGGAAGCTAAATAGCAACAAATCGTATGGAAACAAAAAGAAAGGATGTATTTTCAAACTATTTCGCCGGCCATAATAAATGTATTCTATTGTATGAGACCAATAGTCATTTAACCCGAGGTAATGGTTAGCCACCCCGCCAACCCGTTTTAAATCCGGGCATACAATCAGTATTTTTTTCATCTTATATTATAAAAAAGAATTAGAATAAGCATTGAAGCCGTATAAACGAATGACAGCAGTTTCCGGTATTTGTATTCCCGTAGTTTTTGATACCCGTACACCGATAGAATAAAGAATAAAGGAATCATCGTATAAGAAAATCTGTAATCAAAAGAAAAGACAGTGATGATAACGAGTATGATATTCAGAAATATAAAAAAGGTAATCGGATATAATGCGGTTATCCCGTTTTTAATCACATAAAACATTCCGTACAATCCAAATAAGGAAATCAACGTTTTCAGCAGAGAATAAGGATTATAGAGTAAAGCTTCTTTGGTATTTGACAAAAGAAAATTAGGATATGGTCCGACAAAACCGGCAAAAGAATTCATGATTATCCTGAATAAACTCCCTCCGCCGCCTTCCGGATTTTCTGCCTGCTTATGAATAATGATAGCCAACAAAGGGTATTCGGTAGATATTAGATAAGAAGTGAAAGTAGCTAAAACCCATACTCCTGCTACCAGCAGGAAAAGCAGTTTGGAAGACAGCCTTTTATATACCGGATGACAAAAGAGGAGAATAAGGAGAAACAGGGTTATATAATGCCTGAAAAAAAGAGTAGATAAAATAAATGCAAATGTCAGAATTAAATATTTAAAATTCTTCCGGTAAAACCAGCAATACATGTAATACATGGCTGCGGTGATCAGAGTGATGAATACAGATTCTTTCATTCCACAGCTGTTACTCCATATCGCACAAGAATTTAATCCCCATAAAAGCATGGCTACTTTGGCCTCCTTGCTCTGAAGGAAAAAACGTCCCAACTTATAAGTAAATATTGAACAAAGGGCAAATGATAAACTATTTAACAGGATAAGCAGTATTCTGGCCTGATTGTCTGATGAGGTATATCTGAAAACAAGTCTTAAAAGAAGAGGAAAACCATAATCTGAGATTTCGGCATCCTGGCTCTGCAAATAGGCAACAGCCCCGCTGAGGGAAGGAATATCTTTCAGAGCAGAAGCATAATTGTAATAGGTAATGGCATCTACCGGATTATAACCATAGGGACTTTCCGTATAATGAAGAAAAAAATAATACATCCCTAAGGACAGGATAACATTATAGATAAATATAACTACAATGCCCGACCGGACATTTAAGATTATACCAAGAGCAAAGGAACTGATAAAAAATAAGAATAAAATAAACGGAACAACAAATAATTCCGTTGGCGTAGGTTTGGAAGAATTAAAAAAGATTATAAAAAATAACAGGAGGAGCAGATAGATAAAGGTATATCCTATTATCCTGTTTATGATATTGGAAGTACTGTAAACCGAACCTGGTATCATCAGATTAGTTCTTCTATTTTTTTCAACAGTCGCATGGAAAATTTACTCCATGTCCTGTCCTGCACAGAATTTTGGCAAGTAGTTTTAATTGTTGCGCGGTTATTCTTTACATTACAAATAAATTGGAAGATACGGTCTATCTGTTCGCCGGATATTTCAACATCGGGCAAAATCAGACCGTTTTCTCCCGATTTCACCGTTTCCTTTATATCTCCGGCATACTGCGTCGCTATAACCGGAACTCCTGCAGCCAAATATTCCAGAATTTTAGTGGGGGAAGAAACCTGGTTTAATAACCGTTGGTCTCGAATTAAAAAACCGGCATCCATCAAGGGAAGATATTCAGGTATTTGTCTGCCTGTCAATGAGTAAACCGCATAATGTCCTGCCCCCAATCTGTCTAATTCCGGTTTGATGCTCTCCGTGGGAAAGTTGGTAAACAATAAAAAGAAGATCCGCGCGTCCTTTTTGCGGAGTTCTGAAACAATGTGTAAAATAGAATGGATATTTTGCCATTTTTGCAAACCTCCGCAATATCCCAATAAAATCCGGTCAGCATATTTTTCAGAGAGAGTTGCAAGTGGTTGCCGTTGAAATCTTTCATAATCTACACAGCAAGGCATGACAAAATAATTATTTATTTTTTGCGAGCTTATTTTCTCAAGAGCTGTTTTTAAATTTTCTGAAACGACAATAATGAAATCAGCCAACCGAACAGCCCGGATTGTTGAATTTTTTATGGATTTCAATTTGGGATGAGTCTCCGGAAGAGCCGGATGTAAAAAATGATATTCGTCTGCACTCTCTCCATGAAAATCTACAATAAGAGGAGTATTCCTCCTTTTGAAACGGGCAATTTGTCCTCCATAATTATGCTCAGCCTGAATAAAAACGTACTTATTCCATAGATTAAGAAAAAACAAACATACCTGCCCTGTAAAAATAGTCAATGCTTTCAGAAAAAGTCCTCTGCTAAATCCAAAACAAGGCATTAATATCCAACCGACATCTTCCCTCAGGTAGTTTTTATATTTAAACAGGTATTTTAAACTGGGGTAAGAAAATAACAACAGCACAGTGATTTGGTAACCAGCTCCGATGTAAGTATCTATAAATGAATACAACCGATGTTTCGCCCCTTCATCTATATGAAACTTCAGTCCGGGAATAATCATTAAAATTTTCTTATTGGACTTTTGTCTTTTCATTCAGATAAATATTGATAAGTTTGTCCGTCAATAAGTCGATGTCAAATTTTTGCCACCACTCTTCATAAGACAGATATGAAGTTCCGGAATGCGAGGAAAGAGGATGCTGTAAAGAATTTTTCCCAAGATAAACCTTCCGGATAAGTTTCTGCAGCTTCTCAGCCAATTGCTCCGCATCCTCTTTTTCTATCAAATAGCAATCTTCAAGTCCCTCCACAATCTCCGGCATCCCACCGGTATTCGTACATATAACAGGAAGCCGGTAAGCACATGCTTCTATAATAGCCATGCCTAACCCTTCACTACGTGAAGGATGAACATAAATATCAAAAGCGGGCAATATTTCCATAATGTCCTCCCTTTTGCCAAGCAGGTGAAAGACTTGTTCCAACCGATATTCTTTTTGTAAAAGAAGAATACGTTGCAGAAATGCAAGGTCCGTTTCTGCGGGTTGGCTGCGCAAACCTCCTATATGACAGAACTGAAAGGGAGGTAAATCCGGTATTCCTTGTAAAATATTCAGGGCCTTAACTATAACGTCCAACCCTTTCAGGTATTCGATTGCCCCAATGTTACAAATCCTTATCGTCGCATCCTGTGGGTTAAAACCCAACTTTTTACAAGCCCCGGAATAAGTTCCATGCGGTCGTTCTATTCCCAAATGGAGATTCGCAATATTAGGCCTGTCAACAAAGGCTTTGTATTGTTTTTGTGTTGCCTCAGATACGCAAAATACTTTTTCAGAAGCTACCGCCAACAAGTATAAATAGGTCTTGAAAAAGAAATATCTGATACGTCCCTTTCGAGTCTTATATTCCTCCATTGTCCCCTCCCAAATTTTGGAATGAAAAGAGACAAAAAGCTGAAAACGGAAGAAAGGCCGGAGACAAGCCAGCAGAAGTTTTATCTGGTTTATAAAATGTACGTGAACAATTTCGGGTTTGTACTGCTTTAATAATTTTATAATTGCAATTGTACGGGCCAGTATATTCTGACCGGATTTTAAAAAGATAATGTCCGCCTGGCTTCTGACAATAGCTTCTTTTAATTCCGGAGCCTCGTCCAAAGTATCAAAAAAAACAAAAAAAAGATTATGGCCCTGTGACCTCAATTTTTGGGCAACCAGTACATTGAATTTGTCAAAACCGGAATAAACAACCGGCTTGTAATTGATAAACTGAAAGATCGTAGCCATTCGGGGAAGGGATATGTTTTATAAATAACTTATTCCGCTTGCTTTACTTGTGATGAATGTTTTTCCAGAATGTTATATTTTATATTAGAATTCAACATGGACTTAAAAGTCAGAATAACAACAAAACAGCCCAGAAGGTAAATGGGAATTCTGATTATCCAAGACACGGAAATAAATGATAAACCGATTAAAGCGCTTATCATACTCCATACAATCAGAACGTTTTTTGATACAACAAATTCCAAAGGCATCCATCTCTTTTTAATGTATACAGGATACATCACCATGGTCACCATTATATAAGCCAGGCAATAACTAATCGCTAACCCTACGGAAGCATAGCATTTTAAATAATAAAAACTGCTTAACAGAAAAACGCCCCAAAGCACATTGTCCAATAAATTGACCCACTGCATATTTTGCGTAACAAAGATTCTGCTCATTCCTTGTTTATACATGATAATCACCATAAACAATATGACAAAGACAAGCGTTCTGTCAAATATTTCTCCCTCGTATTCTTTGCCAAAAAGATAACTCCCAATTTCCGGGAAGCATAGAAACGGCAATCCAATCATGACTCCCAGAAACCAGGGCATTAACACATTCAATTTTTCAATAAGATTGTCATGAGTCTTGCTGTTCGACATAAAAGCAATGAAAGGCGCGTTTAGTGTATTGGCTGCAACTACCACTATGGTATTGACAATCAAGGCTGCCGAATAAATTCCCATCGCAGAAAAACCGGCAGTATTTACCAACATAACGTCCGAGCACCATTTTACCGGCATGATAATCAATCCGGATAAAGCAGCCGGCAGACTAAATATATAGAGTAAACGCCATTCTTTTAACCCTTCTCTCAGATTCAGGGAAATCACTTTTCTTTGAACCAAAGACTTTATGGCCATTTGGTATTGGACGCAAAGGGTGAAATTGGTAATGGTATAAGCTATTATACTGCCTCTTACCCCATAAAAGTATGCTCCGGTAACAAATACCGGAAAAGAAATCAATGCATTTATGATATTAATTTTCGCATCTGTTTTGAATTGTTTAAGTCCGAACAATATACCGGTTTGTGCACCGTTTAAAGCACTCATCAGCAATATAAACGAGGCAATCCGGAAATCGTTGACCAGATAAGGGGATTTCAGGGTTTTGTCTGCAATCAGGTCCGAAAACGTAAAAGATACAATGGTCACGATTATTCCCATAAAAGCAGCAAAAGACATCGTTAGCGAAGCTATTCTGCTTGCTTTCAAGGAATCCGATTCAAGGTATTGGGCAATAAATTTTGTTCCTGTAATCCCCAGGCCGAAGCTGGCAAAAGCAGAAAACATCATGACAGTGTTCCGGATAAGCCCATATTCCCCGTATCCGTCTTTACCCAGGATTCTTGCAATCAGAATCCAAGCTATAAAATTCAGGACTTTAGAGGAAACCGAACCAAAAACCGACCAAAAAATGTCTTTAGCTAATCCTTTTACTTCTGAGGTCTGATTGGAATACAGTTCCCGGAATTTATGAATCATCGCCACAATATCGGATTATCTTATCTTTATCAGACTCCGGACTATCCTTTCGCACGCTTTTCCATCCCCATAGGGATTGACAGCCAGACTCATCTGATTGTAATATTCGCTGTTATCCAATAAGGCAGACACTTCTTCCCTGATTTTGCCGTAATCGGTTCCGACTAATTTTACGGTACCGGCTTCCAGCGCTTCCGGCCGCTCGGTGGTATTCCTCATGACCAGAACGGGTTTACCCAAACCGGGAGCTTCTTCCTGAATCCCACCGCTATCTGTCAGGACAATAGTGCTCTTTTCCATGAGGTATACAAAAGAGAGGTATTCCAGGGGTTCAATAAAAAATATATTCGATAATGAGGATGATCCGAAGATTTCGGTAATCGGTTGCCGGACATTAGGATTCAAGTGCATGGGGTAAACGAAATCCACTTCCGGATATTTTTCCGTAAGTGATTTTATGGCCTGACACATGGAAATAAAACCATCCCCAAAGTTTTCACGGCGATGTCCGGTGATAAGGACAAGTTTTCTACCCTGCCCCAGGCGGCTAACGGCATAACCGGCCTTCGCAAGGATGTCCTCCAATTCCCGGGCAAGCGATTTGTTTTCTTTGATTTTCCGAACAACCCAATAAAGGGCATCGATTACGGTATTTCCGGTAACAATGATTTTCTCGTCAGCGATGTTTTCCTGCAACAGATTTTGCCGGCTTAATAAAGTCGGTGCAAAATGATAAGCCGCTATCCGTGCAGTAATCTGCCGGTTCATCTCCTCCGGCCAGGGGCTGTAAATATCATGAGTACGCAATCCGGCTTCGACATGCCCCACCGCTATTTGTTGATAAAAAGCCGCTAAAGCGGCAGCCGTTGATGTCGTCGTATCTCCGTGCACCAGTACGACATCCGGATGGGTTTCTTTCAGGACTTCCCGCATACCCGTCAGGACCCTTGCAGTAACATCATAGAGATCCTGTCCCTGCTTCATGATATTCAAATCATAATCCGGCCGGATATCGAAGATATGAAGTACCTGATCCAGCATTTCGCGATGCTGGCCCGTAACACATACTATGGTTTGGAACTCTTCCGGATATTTTTGAAATTCTTTTACCAGAGGAGCCATTTTTATGGCTTCAGGACGAGTCCCGAAAGCCAGCATAATCTTTTTCATTGGAAAATCAGTTCTTTTTTAATCCCATTTATAATCTTCCTTTACCCCGCTCTTCAAGGCTGGTCCGAATTCGAATCCCATTTGCCCGAACCATTGTTCCCGTTGAAGGATATTCTGATAAAACCGGGTAAAGTCAAGCACCTCCCCCTGATGCCACATTTGTTCTGCCAATGCAAGAATACGGGGGAACAAACGCCGGTCTATCATCCGTTCTGTAACTCCGTCATCGGTCCACAACGCACAAGTCATACCGAGAACCAGGGGATTCTTTTCATCGATTACTTTGTCTGAAGGATTATTGTAATATACATCTTTCAGGTCAAAAGTACGCTCTTTCGCATATCCTTTCCAAGGAATAAGCGGAAAATTCAGATATGTATAATAATTGGAACTGCAAATGACCGGATACCGTAACCTGAGTGCATTCCGAAGTGCCAGGTCTTTATGGCCCCGGAAGTTCCACCACTGAATTACTGTATTATCCGGTAGCGGATACCCGTCATGATAGACCACATCGCCCCAAAATATGGCCTGACGCCCCTTCAATTTCAGGTAAGCGGCCATCTGTGCCGAGAACCATAATTGCAGGTCGTGACTGTTTTTCAAATTCATTGCAGTAATCCTCTGTTGACAATCCGGACACTTGTTCCAGTTATCTTTCGGTGCTTCGTCACCTCCCAGATGGATATAAGGGGAAGGGAAAAGAGTACATACTTCGTCCAACACATTTTTCAAAAAATGCAAAACTTCTTCTTTGCCCGCACAAAATATATTAGGGGTAAATCCGTATTCCGGTACTTCAACAGGCAGGCCAAAGCAACTGAGTTCCGGATAAGCGGAGAGTGCAGCTTCAGCATGTCCCGGCATATCTATCTCAGGCACAACAGTAATGTTCCGCTGAGCAGCATATTCAACAATTTCCCGTATTTCTGCCTGTGTATAAAATCCCTGTTGTTCTTCACCTTTTCCTACTGTTCCCCCTATCTGTGCGAGACGCGGATACCGTTTGATTTCGATCCGCCAGCCTAATCCTTCGGTCAAATGCCAATGAAAATAATTCATTTTAAGTAATGAAGCCATATCAATGTATTTTTTGATAGTGGCTATTTTCTGGTATTGCCGTCCGGAATCCAGCAGAAAACAACGCCATGGCACACGGGGGGAATCGGAAATAACAACAGAAGCAAAAATAAGGTTCCCTGCTGAATCAGCCACCCATTGGCGTAAGGTCTGTACGGCATGAGTAAATCCTTCTTTCCCGGAAGCGGCGATCACCATTTGTCGCGGATTTATACTTATTTTATAAGCTTCCGAAGACAATGAGGAATCGGTCACCCAGTAAATCTCAGCTTTGGATGCTTTTTTCGTCCATTTGACGGGAATATTACGGAGTACTTCCGTACGAAAAAAACTTAAATAGAAAGTTGTAGTGTCTTCTGCGTATATAGAAACATTTTTTCCTATGTTCAAATTGCCTTTTTGTATTTTCACCTGATTCGGGGAAGGAAATACAATCTGCCCACAAGCAATAACAACGAATGATACAAGAAAGAAAACAGTCAGCAATAGGTATCTCATGGAATAATATTATTTTGATTGTAATTAACAAAGAATAATCCGCACTCACTCACGTTTTAAAAGTACAAATATATCCTGAAAACAATCATTATTTTGAGATAATCTACAAAATTCGAAAAAGACCTGTCTATTCTTTATCTGTCTCTCGACCGTTCCGGAGCAAAACTCAGGAAGTGACGGGAAAGAATGTTTGAATTAACAAGACATTGTAAACAAAAGAGAATCAATTCTTTTTATAAATCCCGCAAAAATCCAGAATTACTTTATCGTCGCGGAAAGGTAAAGTTTTGAACTCCTTATGTGCTACGAGGAAGACTACGATATCGGCTTTCTCGTAAGCTTCGGCATAAGGCGTCAGTTTAAAGACTTTATGGTCCGCAATGTTAGGTTCAACCACAAGAATATCAGCATTATTACAACTTTGCATCACCTCCGTCGTAATATGTTTGGCCGGAGCTTCCCGCAAATCATCGATATCCGGTTTAAAGGCAAGGCCCATCATGGCAAGCACCGGTTTCCGATGGTGTTCCAGTTCAAATTGAAGCATAGCATTTTTTACTTTTTCCGCACACCAGAAAGCTTTGTAATTGTTGACTTCCCTGGCTTTTGAAATAACCTGCGATTCCATCGGAAAATCTGCAATAATGAAATACGGGTCAACAGCTATGCAATGTCCCCCGACACCACAACCAGGCTGAAGAATATTTACACGGGGATGTTTATTGGCCAGATCGATTAATTCCCAGACATTGATTCCGGCTTTGTCGCAAATAAGTGACAATTCATTGGCAAAAGCAATCTGAACATCACGGGAAGAATTTTCCGTCAGTTTACACATTTCTGCCGTTTTCGCATTCGTCCGGTGTAAAGTGCCCTGCACAAACTGGCTGTAGAAACAGACCGCCTTCTCGGTTGATTCCGGATTGATACCCCCAATTACCCGGTCATTATTCCTCAACTCGTAAATAACATTTCCCGGCAACACCCGTTCCGGACAATAAGCAATGTAAATTTTATCTTTTAACTCGGGACGTTCATCGAATATAATTTCGGTCATCATTTCGGTTGTTCCCACCGGAGAGGTAGACTCTATGACAAACAAATCCCCCTCTTTCAAATAAGGAATCACACTCCGGGTAGCCGCTTCAACATAGGCAATGTCCGGTTGATAGTCTCCCTTAAAAGGAGTCGGTACGACAATGAAATAAGCCTCACTGGTTTCCGGCTGTGTAGAAGCATGCAGTTTATTGTTTCTAACTACTTCCTGCAGACAATCTTCCAGCCCCGGTTCGACAATATGCAGTTTTCCCTGGTTTGTCAGTTCTACTACCTGAGGATTTATATCTACACCGACAACGTCAATACCTTGCTTTGCCGCAATGATTGCAGTCGGAAGCCCTATGTAGCCTAAGCCCATAAAACACGCTTTCATCTGTATATAATTTATGTTATAACTTATTGATTTTTCAATGAAAAAAAGAAGAGGCGCAACACCATATCCCTTTGAAGTCCAATTAAATTAGGATTTAATTGGACCATCAGAGAACAATTTCGTAAAAGAAAGAATGATATTCCTGAAATTTTCAGAAACCAAAATTTGGATTAATTAATAATAATACACCTGATTACCCACAGAAAAGTATACTTCCGGACACGCTCCGCGCTCCTCAGTGACATGTCTGGTTCTGAGGAACGGCCTTTGTATTGTTCGCAAAAATATAGTTTTATTCTTACTTTATCAAGAGAAGAGACTATTTCTTATTTCCGGTTTTCAGGGCATAATCTTTTCTCCAGGGAAGGAAATTTACTTCCTGCTCTCAATTGTATATTTTCAAGTTGAAGATAGCGGTATAGAGTGCTTTTACTCTTTATTTCAATTTGTTGACAAATATGTTTAATGGAATTTCCTTGTTGATAAAGCCTTGCTGCTTGTTTTACTTTTTTCTGGGCAAGGGAACTCAATCCTTTCGGACGGCCAAATATTTTACCCCTTTTTAAAGCAGCCTCACGGCCTTCCCGGGTACGTTCTATAATCACATTCCGCTCAAATTCTGCCAAGGCCGCAAAAATATGCATAGTGAATTTTCCCATATAATCTGTCGTATCTATATTATCTTTTACCGACCGGATTCGAATCTTTTTATTTTCCAGTTCCGAACAAATCCGTACAATCTCAGATAAGCTTCTGGCCAATCGGTCCAATTTGTAAACTACTAAAACATCGCCTTCTTTGAGAGAAGAAAGACACCGTTCCAATTCAGGTCTTTTTTTTATACCGGAGATTTTTTCACAAAATATCTTTATACACTTTTGTTGCTGTAATACATCGAGCTGCATATCCAGATTCTGATCGCGCGTACTCACCCGGGCATAACCAAAAATCCGGCTTTCCATATATTTATCCGTTGCTTCCATCATACTCCCGTTCTGATTTTACACCTCTGCAAAAATAAAAATGTTATCGGGAATGCAAGCAGTCTGTGTCTGACCGGAGTCCAATTAAATCCTGATTTAATTAGACCATATTTTCCAATAAAATTTATCCGTTATTTCACAAGCGCCCAAAATGTATTCTGAAAACACCCGGCGTATAGCCCAAAACACAGCCATGCTTTATGTTCGTATGCTGTTGATTATGGTGGTAACGTTGTATACGTCACGGGTCGTGTTGAACGTATTGGGAGTGGAAGATTACGGAATTTACAACGTCGTGGGAGGTATTGTAGTGATGTTTTCATTTTTGAACGGGGCGATGTCTCAGGCTACACAACGCTTCTTAGCTTTTGAAATCGGGCGGAAAGATACAGAACAATTACAAAAAGTGTTCAGCATCTCTTTGATACTGCATGCCGGAGTTGCAGTGCTTGTTTTTTTATTGGCGCAGACATTGGGGGTATGGTTCCTGAATACGCAGATGAATATTCCGGCAGAGCGGATGGAGGCCGCCCGTTGGATTTACCAGTTCGCTATCTTTTCGTTTATGGTGAATGTACTCCAGGTTCCTTATAATGCAACCATTATTGCATACGAACGGATGTACGTTTATGCTTATATCAGCATTATAGAATCGGCATTAAAGTTATTGGTGGCTTTTATTCTGATATGGGTTACCTTTGATAAACTGAAATTATATGCTGTGCTGGTATTTGGAGTAAATGCGTTGATCGCGTTTTCTTACCGAATTTATTGTAAATGGAAAATTAAGACTTGTCGTTATCATTTTGTACGGGATAGAAAATTGTATAAGACTTTAACGGGATTTGCCGGATGGAATCTTTTCGGAACGCTTGCCTGGCTGACAAAATCACAAGGCCTAAACATTATTCTGAATATTTTTTTCGGGCCCTTACTGAATGCAGCTTATGGAATTGCCAATCAAGTGAACACGGCAGTCAATAGTTTTGTACAAAATTTTTCGACGGCCTTGAATCCTCAAATTGTAAAATCATATGCCGCCGGAGATTTATCTTATACTGTTATACTTTTATTCCGGGGGGCTCGTTTTTCTTTTTACTTATTTTTGTTTTTCGCCGTTCCCTTGCTGATAGAGACAGAAATTATTCTGAAATGGTGGCTTAAAAACGTGCCGGAATATGCGGTTGTATTTACCCGCCTTGTGATGGTAAATTCCATGTTGGAGTCTTTTGCCTATACAATGGGAACAGCCATTCAGGCTACGGGAAAAAATAAATGGTATCAGTTTATTGTGGGAAGTAGCATTTTGTTGAATTTGCCATTGGCTTATCTGTTTCTTTCCTGGGGATATGCACCAGCAGTCGTTTGGGTTATCTCAATATGTGTTTCTGTGATAACTCTTTTTCAACGCTTGTTGATTTTACGCCACTTTTATCGTTTTTCGCTTTTTCGTTTCTCCTTCAACGTTTTTTTCAAATCGGCGGGAATTGCATTTATTAGCTGCATTATTCCTTATTTTTTTCATTGCTATTTGAATGAAAGCTGGGGAAAATGGATAATAGTAACAGGTGTCAGTTTAGTAGCTGTTTCTTTTTTTGTTTACTTTTTGGGATTGACTCATGAGGAAAGAGACTATTTGTTGAAATTTTTAAAACGCCGTTTGAAAAATGAGGGTAAAAAAATGGTGTAGCGTTACGGGTTAATCGTATTGGGGTGTGCCATAACAGTGTCTTCCTCCTAATTGGTTTGTAAAATATAATTTGGAAAAAAGTATAAAATGGTTGAGAGAGCACAATTATGAGTTCGTTTTTTTAGAATAAAGGAGTTATGGAGAAAATCAAACGGTTTATTAATTGTTCAGTTCCCGTTAATACGTGTACATTACGTTGTCATTATTGTTACATTACACAGACGGGAAAATTTTCTGAAAAATTACCGGTTTTAAAATATACAGCCGAACATATCGGCAAGGCTTTATCCCGGGAGCGTATGGGCGGGATTTGTCATATTAATATGTGCGGAGGTGGGGAAACATTGCTTCCTCCGGAATTACCTGCTATTATCCGGGTACTTTTAGAAGAGGGACACTATATCATGGTTATAACGAATGGAACCGTGTCAAAACGATTTGATGAAATCGTGACATTCCCCAAAGAGTTGTTGTCTCATTTGTGTTTCAAGTTTTCTTTTCATTATCTGGAATTGAAAAAAAGAAAACTGATGGATAAATTTTTTGATAATATCCGTAAGGTAAAAAATGCCGGTTGTTCTTTTTCTTTAGAGGTTACACCTTCTGATGAGCTTATCCCATATATTGATGAGATGAAAGAAGTTTGTTTGCAAGAAGTGGGGGCTTTGTGTCATGTGACAGTAGCGCGGGATGAATCGAAGACTGGGTTCCCCATTTTAACAAACTATTCCCGAAAGGAATATCATTCTATATGGAATACTTTCCAATCCCCGATGTTTGATTTTAAACTTTCTGTCTTCGGGGAAAAGAGGAAAGAGTTTTGTTATGCCGGTGATTGGTCTTTTTACCTGAATTTAGGAACAGGAGATGTTCGCCCTTGCTATAATTACTATATTTCCCAGAATATATTTGAGGATTTGAACCGGCCCGTAAAGTTTGTTGCTGTAGGAAAACATTGCCGTGAAGCCCATTGTTTTAATGCCCACGCATTGATGACTTTAGGTGTAATTCCGGAGCTGAATACCCCTCCTTATTCTGTTATAAGGAATAGAAAATGTATGAATGGAGACGAGTGGTTAACTCCGGAAATGAATGAATTTATAAGTCATAAACTGGTAGAAGCTAATCGGGTATATTCATTTTGGGAAAAACAGTTCTCCACTTTTATGTATTATTATTTGGGCGGGGTAAGTTTTCTCCGGCACATTCGGAAACGCATAAGACAAAAATAGTTGTTTTATGAATTCAAGTGAGAAGATAGAAATTTTGAAATCCCGGATTGAGGAGGTATTGCGTCCTTTGATAGACCGTGATTATGTGTTGTTGGAACTACCTTATTACGAGAATATCGGGGATATCCTGATTTGGGAAGGAGAACGTCATTTTTTGGAGAAATTACCCTATAGGTGTTTGTACAAAGCTTCTCTTTTCAGCTACGATTCCAATTATGTCATTCCGACGGACGCCATTATTTTATTGCAGGGAGGCGGAAATTTCGGGGATGTCTGGAAACGTTCTCAAAAGTTTCGTTTGCAGATTATCGAAAAGTATGCGAAGAACAGAATCATTATTTTCCCTCAAACGGTTTTTTATGAGGATGAAGCTGTTTTTCAAGAAGAAGCCCGGAGAATGGCAGAGCATAAGCAATTGACCATTTGTGCCAGGGACCAGCAATCGTTCGATTTGCTTCAGAGCCGTTTTCAGAATGAGATATTATTGCTACCGGATATGGCTTTTTGTATTTCCATAGACAAGCTGGCAAAATATAAAAAAAGAGAACAAAATAAGATTTTGTTTTTAAAGCGTAAGGATAAGGAATTCAAAGAAATTTCGCCGGGTGATTTACCCTTTCCTGTTATGGTTACTTCGGATTGGCCTACGTATGAACGCAGATTTGTTTTTAACCTGATTATGCGTTTATCGGAGAAGGTTAAAAATGTTTTGGCACGTATGGGGCTATCGGGCTCTTGTTGGGGAAAGTGGATTGATTTTTATGCCGACAGGGTTTATCGGAAAAAAATGTTAAAGGTAGGCGTTGGATTTGTCAGTTCTTATAAAAGGGTGTATACGACTCGTTTGCATGTTGCCATTTTGGCTATTTTGTTAGGAAAGGAATGTTTCTTTCTGGATAATTCTTATGGTAAAAATAGCGGATTTTATCATACATGGCTGGAAGAAATGAAGAATGTTCATTTTGTAGAGTAGATTATGCTTGTAAGTGTTATTCTTCCTGCCTATAATGCACAAGATACCATTGCGGAGAGTATTGACAGTATTTTGAATCAGTCTTTTCGTGATTTTGAATTGATTGTCATAAATGACGGATCGACAGATGCAACCGAAAAAGTCATAGCACAGTATGATGATTCCCGAATTCGTTATTTTGCCAATCCGGGTAATCAGGGGTTAATATATACCTTGAACCGTGGTTTGGAATTATCACAAGGCAAGTATATTGCAAGAATGGATGCTGATGACATTTCTTTACCTGCCCGTTTTGAAAAGCAAGTACGAATTTTGGAGGAACATCCTGAAATTATTGTTTGCGGAACTCAAATAAAGGGATTCGGACTTTCGAAGGCTTCAAAATATATATTTACGGCAAAAGAAAAGTCAGGGGAGTTGAAATCCTGGCTGCTTAAATATCCCTGTTTTGCACATCCTTCTGTGATGATCAGACGTCAGGTTTTGACTGAGCATCATATTTGTTATGATAAGGATTATTTGCATGCGGAGGATTATAAACTCTGGGTAGATTTAAGCAGTTACGGGGATTTTTACAATATTCAGGAGGTATTGTTAAGATACCGGATTTCGGACACACAGATTACGCAAAAGAATAATTTCAAGCAAGCTGAGGGGGCAAGAAAGTGCCGTAGGGAATATATAGAGAAATTTTGTCGGGATGAATTTATAACCCGTTCTGTCAGAGAGGATAAAATTACAGTAAATACGCTGAAAGCGGCTAAACGGTATTTATCAAAAGAACTTTTGGAAGTTCTCTATATGTCACTGAGTCAATATACGCTGAAAGAGTTTTTGTATTTTGTTCAGTCCGGGGATTTTTTTAAGTGGGGGGTAGGTATTAATCTGGCCATTCTGAAAAGATTTTTATGTGGCAAGAATCCGGTTCTTTAATGGGGAATAGTGCATATAAGCTTTTAACCAAAGCTTTATTCTTTTCCGTTTTTTTAATATTTATATCTTTATCGCCGGGAGAAGATTCATTCACTATTGTATTTTTAGAGCAATCCTATATCCGTTTTTTGGTTTATGGGATTTCTTTTCTGTTTTTAATTCTATTTCTTATTCATAACGGTATTTATTTGAGGAAAAGGGTATTTTATACCTTACTAATGGTATTGGGTGCTATTGTTGCCCTCCAATTATACCGTAGTTTTTTTGATGTAAATGACTTTTTCAAAATTTTAATACTACTTCCTTTTTTGTTTATTGAGAGAGTAAACGTATCTGATTTAAGAAACAGGAAATTATTTTTTGCAGGAGTATTTGCATTTTTTTTATTATTTAGTTTGTTATATGGGGTACGTGAGGACGGACGTTTGGTATACAATTCTTATGATCCGAACTATTCTGCTATCTACGTTTTGTTTGCTTTCCTGATGGCTCAGAAAATGGGTGAAAAAACATTTTCAATATTGTTTTTGATTTTAGGTATTTTGACCTTTAGCCGGAATTTTATTTTAGCAATACTGGTTTTTTATATAATCCGCAGATTAAAACAGAATACGTTCATTAAAAAATTATTATTAAAAATCAGATTATTTCCTTTTTTTATAATTACTAATATAACCCTCTCCCTTATAGGTTTTGCGATAATAAGTTTATTTGAGCCTGTTTCCGGGCGCGGAGGTGTTTCATTAAATGATGGTTCGAACAGATTACGATTCACTTATGCAGTGGAAGGGGTATTATATTCAATTTCCGGAAGAGAAGCTTTGCTGCTTGGTGCTGGGGATAAGTATTGGCCTGCAAGTAAAGGAGGTACGGGAAAAGCAGAAATATCAGGACGGGTACATAATTCCTTTTTAGATTGTATAGCCATAAAAGGCACTATTTATACTTTAATATATGTCTTTTTTATTTTTTCGATTGTAAAAGAGAAGTATCAGGATGACAATTATGAATATGTTTTTTCATTTCTCTTTGCCATGTTTTTTTTAGGTGATTTATTGGGAGGATTATATGTTTATTGTTGGTGCTTCATTCTCTCGTTACAACGAAAAAATAATGTTAAGTTACTGATTCATCAATCGTGAGTTTATGGACTTTGTTCAATTGTGGGTAGATAGCAATGATACTGAATGGCAGGCTGAATTTAAGCGGTATGCAGCCATAAATAACGGTGATAAACGGGATGTCCGTTACAGGGATTGGGAGAACTTGAAATATTGGTTCCGAGGGATTGAGAAATTTGCTCCATGGGTGGAACGGGTACATTTGGTTACTTGCGGGCATTATCCGGATTGGCTGAATTTGAATTGTCCGAAGCTGAATTTTGTCAGGCATTCGGATTTTATTCCTTCTTCCTGGCTTCCCACGTTTAATGTAAATACAATAGAACTTAATCTTCACCGGATTAAAGGTTTGGCAGAAGATTTCGTTTTTTTTAATGACGATTTGTTTCTTCTTGACAAGGTCGTCCCGGAACGTTTTTTTAAGAAAGGCTTACCTTGTGACATGGCAGTGCTGAATCCGGTGGAGACGGACCAGTTAGGACATATTGTTCTGAATGATTTGGAAATTATCAATAAACACTTCTGTTTGCATACTGTCATCAGAAAGCATTGGTACAAGTGGTTTAATTTTCATAACAGACTGAATAATTTAAGGACGTTGGCCCTTCTTCCCTGGAACCGATTCACAGGACTGCAGAATCCCCATTTCCCGAACGCTTACAAGAAATCGCTATTTCAGGAGATTTGGGAAAAGGAAGGAAGCATTTTGGAAAAGACATGTTGTTCCCGGTTTCGCGAAATTCATAATGTGAATCAATATTTGTTCCGTTATTGGCAGTTGGTTTCAGGAACTTTCTTTCCTGTTAATGTGTTGAAGGATTCCCGGTATTTTTTGTTGGAAGATTCAAATGTAGAAGCCATCAGTCAGTTTATCCGGAAACAACATAAAGCAATTATCTGTCTGAACGACGGGGAATTATCCGATTTTGAGGGGGCCAAGAGAAAAATAAACGACGCTTTCGGGGTTATTCTGCCAGAGAAATCCTCTTTTGAGAATTGATGGAGACAATCAGTGTCATCATACCGGTTTATAATGCGGAAAAATACTTAGAGCGTTGTATAGATTCCGTTCTTGCCCAGGATTATTCCAACTTGGAAATTATTTTAATCAATGACGGCTCTTCCGACAATTCAGGCCGTATCTGTGATGTCTATCAATCAAAAGACAGCCGCATACGGGTCATCCATAAAAAAAACGGGGGAGCTGCTTCGGCACGTAATTGCGGTTTGGAAATCGCTTCGGGAGAGTATATCGGTTTTGTCGATAGTGATGACTGGATTGCAGAAGATATGTACAAATATCTTGTGGAGTTATTGGAAGATACGAAAAGTGACGTCGCTGCAATCCGATGTGTCTTGGCTGACAAACCGATGTACGTGAAGCAAAAAGAAGTGACTTATCAATGTTTTGACGGAAATGAGATCATTCATGATTTCCTTTTCCAAGGGGCTTGTTCTTCTGTTGGAAGTTATTCGTTATGCTGTAATTTGTTTAAAAAAAGTCTATTCACAGGGTTGCGGCTGCCGGAAGGAAAAATCGGGGAGGACATAGCCATTCAATATGAAATATTACAACGTGCTTCCCGGATGGTGAAAAGCAATAAGGCAGGTTATTTTTATTTTCAAGGCGAGCAAAGTGTTTCGGTAGGAGGTTTGAAACAAAATTATGCAGATTTATTGGAAGCTTATGAACAGCTATATGTTTTTGCTCTTGATTCCGGGATAGTGGAAAATGTTTATTTAGCAGAGGTTATACGAAAACGGGCAAGTTTTTCCATTTTAGCGAAAATCGCTTATTACGGAATAGCAGACACCTGTTTAGACCGGAAACGGATTATTGCCGAACATACGAAAATACTTCGGAGTAAATATTCATTTTTGATGAGGTCTCCGATTGCATTAAATAGAAAACTCATGATAAGCGTGTTATGTATCCATTTTAATTTATTGAGATGGCCACTTGCCGTTTATCGTTTTTTAGTGAATAAATAGTATGCAGTTGGCAGTTATTATGTCATTATATAAAAATGACACGGTTATCCATGTAAAGGAGGCTGTAAAAAGTCTTTTCTATCAGACTTTCCCGGAATTTGATTTATACATACAATTTGACGGACCGGTTCAGAAAGAGGTGGAGTCTTACATTAACGGTATTCAAAAAAGGAATGTCTATGTGTTAAGAAGAGAAGTAAATAAAGGACTGGCTTTTTCTTTAAATGAATTACTGAATGTAGTTTTAGATAAAGGATATTCGTATATCGCCCGCATGGATGCCGATGATATTTCAATGCCTGAGCGCTTTGAAAAGCAGATTACATATATGGAACAGCATCCTGAGATTGATTGTTTGGGCACGTGGGCAATAGAAATCGATGCCGGCGAGAATGAGTATTTCAGAAAACAAATGCCTGTGAATCATGACGAATGCCTGAATTTTTTCAAGAAACGGGATTGTATGATTCATCCGACAGTTATGTTTAGACGCTCTTATTTTGAAAAAGCCGGGCTTTATCCGGAAGATACTTATTTTGGTGAAGATACCATGATGTGGGCTAAGGGATTTCGTGCCGGGTGCCGGTTTGCCAATTTGCCGGACTACCTTTTTAAATTCAGATTGGACGAGAATTTTTTCCAGCGGAGAAGAGGCTGGAAGCATGCTAAATCCATATTTACCCTAAGAAAAAAAGTGAATAAAGCCTTAAACTTTGACATACAGGCAAATCTATATGCCTGCCTGTATGCTTTAGCCAAGTTAATGCCAGAAAAACTGCTTAATTTGATTTATCGGTTTTTGAGATAATGCGCACTTCTCTTTAATATACTGATTCTAAGAATATTTATATTTTCATTTATCCATCTTTTATTTATGAAAATCCCTTTTTCCTTGCCTGTCATTGATGAGGAGGTTATTGCGGAGATGCAAGACACCCTCACCCATACCGGTTGGTTAACGACAGGACCTAAAGCAAGGGCTTTAGAAGAAGAAATCCGGCAGTTCACGGGTGGTGAAGCTGTCTTATGTGTGAATTCCTGGACTTCCGGGGCTATGCTGATGTTGCGTTGGTTGGGAGTAGGCCCAGGAGATGAGGTCATCATTCCGGCATATACTTACAGTGCCACAGCTCTATGCGCCATGAATATGGGGGCTAAAGTGGTGATGGTGGATGTGAAAGATGATTTTACCATCGATCCGGCAAAGATAAAAGCCGCCATCAATGAACATACCAAGGTAGTGCTTCCGGTAGACATTGGCGGTTATCCGTGTGATTATGATACCATACGTGAAGTGCTGGCAGCTCCCGAAGTAAAAGCATTGTACCGGGCAGAATCGGAAAAACAAAAGCAATTGGGACGTATTCTGGTTCTGGCAGACGCCGCCCATTCTTTGGGAGCTTGCTATAAAGGAAAGACTTCCGGCACAATAGCGGACGTAACTGTTTTTTCTTTGCATTCGGTTAAAAATATCACGACAGGAGAAGGAGGAGCCATTGTCTTGAATTTGCCGTTTCCGTTTGACAACCAGCAGGAACTGACTTTTTTAAGGGCTTTGGCTTTGAACGGACAAAATAAGAGCGCCTTTGAAAAGAACCAACCGGGAGCCTGGCGTTACGATATTATTGACCAAGGATTAAAAGTAAACATGCCGGATTTATGTGCAAGCGTCGGGTTGGCTCAAATGAGAAAATACCGGCAGGAACTTTTACCGGAACGGAAAGAAATCTTCGAATTCTATATAAAAGAATTCTCCTCACAGGAATGGGCTATCCTTCCCCCTTATCATGATCAGTATGCAGAAAGTTCTTATCATCTGTTTCTGTTGAGAATAAAAGGATTTGACGAAGCCCACCGGGATGCCATGATTCAATATATCAGCGAAAAAGGAGTCGGTGTGAATGTTCACTACATTCCAATGGCTATGTTAACCTTGTTTAAGTCCCGGGGATATAATATTGAAGATTATCCCAACACTTACCGACTGTATGCCAATGAGATTTCTTTGCCTATTTACAACCATTTGTCAAAAGAACAATTGCGTACTGTAGTAGATACCGTCATTGAAGCTTATAAAGCTGTAAAATAGTTTCTTTTATGTACAAACTCTTAAAATATGTCTCTGACGTATTCCTGGCTTTGCTTATTCTGGGATGCGTATGGTGGTTTCTGGTGCCCTGCATGTTGATTCTTTGGTGCACAGGTGAACACAAAGTGTGGTATCTGCAAAAACGGGTAGGTTATCAGAACCGGATATTTTCGATTTTCAAATTTGCTACGATGTTGAAAAATTCCCCGAATATGGGAACAGGAAGCCTGACTACCCGCAATGACCCGCGTGTGTTGCCGTTCGGCCGTTTTTTGCGCAAAACGAAAATCAATGAACTGCCCCAGATTTTCAATGTATTGAATGGAACGATGAGCATGGTGGGGCCCCGGCCTCAGATGGAGGTAGATTTTAAACGTTTCCCGGAACATATACAACAAATGATTTACAAAGTTCGTCCCGGAATTACCGGTATTGGTTCCATCGTATTCAGGGATGAAGAACGTTTCCTCTCGCAGCCGGATATAAATCCGATTGCTTTTTACACGGAAAAGATTGCACCTTACAAAGGAGAATTGGAAATCTGGTATCAGAAACATGCCTCGTTGCGACTGGATCTGAAATTAATGTTCCTGACAATCTGGGTCATTGTGAACCCCAAGAGCAATTTGCCTTTCCGGTGGCTGAAAGGTTTGCCAGAGCGACCGGATTACCTGAAATAAATGTATCATCTAAATTAAGACAAACCGCATGCTGAATGTCAATCAATTTATAGCCGACGCGATTACCGGTCGCCGGGAAAGTATGTTTGCCCGGGATATCGAAGCAAACAAGGCCCGCTTAAGAGAAGAAATCGAAGGAAAAAGTGTACTGGTCATCGGTGGAGCCGGCACAATCGGTTCTTCATACATCAGGGCCATACTACCCTTCCGGCCTTCCAAATTGATGGTGGTGGATATTAATGAAAACGGACTGACGGAATTAACCCGCGATTTACGTTCCACTTACGGAATGTATGTCCCGGAGGAATACCGCACCTATCCTCTCAATTTTGCCGACCCGATTTTTGAACACATTTTCCGGTCGGAAAAAGGTTTTGACATTGTAGCAAATTTCTCCGCTCACAAACACGTGAGGAGTGAGAAAGATAAATATTCGGTCCGGGCACTACTTGAAAATAACGTTCTGAAAGCCCGGAAACTGCTGGATTTACTTTCTGAATTTCCACCGCGCCACTTTTTTTGTGTATCTACGGACAAAGCTGCGAATCCCGTAAACATCATGGGAGCCAGCAAGAAAATCATGGAAGAGATGATCATGGCTTATTCTTCCCGGTTTAAGGTAACAACCGCCCGTTTTGCCAATGTCGCCTTTTCAAACGGAAGTCTGCTGGCCGGATTTATTGAACGTTTAATGAAACACCAACCTCTGAGTTCTCCGAATGATGTAAAACGTTACTTTGTATCACCGGAAGAAAGCGGCCAGATTTGTATGTTAGCCTGTATATTGGGACAAAACCGGGAGATTTTCTTCCCTAAACTGGGAGAGGAACAAATGATGACTTTTTCTTCCATAGCGGATAATTTCCTGCAAAGTTTAGGGTATACGGCAAAATATTGCACTTCGGAAGAAGAAGCCCGAAAATTTGCTAAAGATATGCCGGAAGAAAGCCGGGTTTATCCTGTTTATTATTTCACGTCGGACACCAGCGGAGAGAAAAACTTTGAAGAATTCTATATACCGGGAGAAAAAATATGTATGGAACGGTTCAGGGCATTGGGAGTCATAGAAGAAGTAAAAGCACTCCCTATGCCGGAAATAAACGATTTCTTCGAACAACTGGAAACCACCTTACATCATCCGCAAACAGAAAAAGCGGATATTGTACGAGTTATGAAGAAATTCATTCCGAACTTCGAGCACATCGAAAAAGGAAAGAACCTGGACCAGAAAATGTAAAACTCCTACATTTTCGGAGCGACATAATTTCCCACCGAATCTCCTTTTTTCAAAGTCAGTTTCAATACATAAATCCCGTCTTTTTCAATCCGCGGGGCCTCAATCACATATTCATTTTTCGTACTCTTCTGAAGTTTTAAAGGCCGTGTTGCATTCAATGGCATACACCGGTCTATGACGGTTCCCTGCGGCACATTCACTTTCAACAATCCGGAAGCAGGATGATGGGTAACAATCATGTAAAGGGTATTTTCTTTTTTATTTGCTGTGAAATAACCCCATTTTTGTTCTTTGAAACTTGCCATACCGCAGCCGTAAATCGCTTCGCCGTTCACTTTCATCCATTTACCGATTTCTTCCGCCAGTTTTTGTTCTTCTTTACGGATACTACCATCTCCTTTCGGACCGAAGTTCAGTACAAAATTTCCATCCAATGAAGTTGCCCTGGCTATCATTTCAATAATTTCATCCGCATTTTTGACATGCCCTTTCCAGTCGGCATGGTACCCCCACTGATTCTCCGGAATAGTCATCACTGCCTCCCAATCGTTTGCCAACGGCTTCTCCGGCAAACTTCTCTCCCAGCCCTGTTCATAATCTCCCATCAGACGTTTGTTGGAATCAAAATGCCGGGCTCCCCGTTCATCTACCCTCAAACGACTACCGCAGATAATATCCGGGTTAAGCTCACGCATCTTTTTTTCTATATCATAAGTAAAAGAACCGCTTTTCACCATTGAAGGGTCCCAGGTCCCGTCATACCAAAAGCCCTTCACTGCCGGATAATCAGTCATCAGTTCCTCCACCTGTGCCAAAGTAAATTCTTTAAAACGTTCAAAGGCCAGACTATCCGATTCATTTTTAACCGTACTTCTCCAATCCTTGTGATGCCAGTCGATAATGGAAAAATAAAAATAAACATCTATTCCTTCAGCCTGATAAGCTTCCACATATTCTTTCAAGAAATCCCGGCCATAAGGAGTATTGGCAATCGTATAGTCAGTATATTTGCTCGGCCACAGACAAAATCCTTCATGATGCTTGGTCGTAATAACGGCATATTTTACCCCCATATTTTTAGCTATGCGGGCCCATTCCCGGGCATCATATTCCGGCAGAGCCATTTGCTGTGCTAATTTTTCATATTCGGAACCGGGAATACGGGCAAAAGATTGAATCCATTCCGCAGCACCGTCATAACATTTTCCGTTATAATATCCTCCGAGTATCGAATACAAACCAAAATGAATGAATTGTCCGAAACGGTTATCGCGCCATTGCTGCATAGCCGGGTCCGTGCGTTTTCCGACGCGTTGAGCACCATATTTCAAAGGAATATCTTCCTGCCCCCAAACTTTGAGATTAATCACCATCCAACCAACAAGAATTAAAATAAAATACTTTTTCATAATACAATCCTATAAATAATATCATCCGCAGAGACAAATATAAAAAAAATCTATTCTCCTTGCGTTAGTGCAACATTTCAACCTTGTGCAGAAGCAAGGAAAGACCGGAAGTTTTCAAAACATTGCGGAGGCAGCGTAGCGGAAAATAATCGTAGCTTAAGTGTAAAGATGTATATAAAAATTTCTCTATGACCTAAAAGGAGAATTTCCGGATTATTATTTCTAATATTGTAAATCTAAAATCTTAACCAGTGCGTATGAAAAAAATATGGGCATTTCTGTGTTTGAGTCTTCTGAACGGATGTTGGTCTTTTCTGGAGGCAGAAGGCTTCAAGAGCGAATGGAAAAAAGCAGAAGTAAAAAAAGTGATGCAATCCGTGGCCGACTGGCAGATTGAACATTTCAAAGAAGTCCCTTATTCCCGCAACAACTGGATTAATGCAGCCATGTATTTGGGTATGTTTGAATGGGGACGAATGGCCGACACCCTGGATAAAAACCCCAAATACCTGCAATTTTTATACAAAATAGGGAATCAAACCGGCTGGCAACCCGAAAAGCGGATGTATCACGCCGATGACATTTGCGTATCTCAGTTATACATAGACCTTTACCGTCATTCTGCACAAAAGAACAAAAACATGCTGAACCCGACCATTGCACGGACCGATTGGGTAATCAGCCATCCTTCCAAAGGAAGTATGAACCTGAATCACCGGGATGGCAGCACCCTGGAGCGTTGGAGCTGGTGTGACGCTTTATTTATGGCTCCTCCGGTATATGCCCGTCTCTACGCAATGACCGGTGACAAGAAATACATCCGGTTCATGAACCGGAATTATAAGGATACTTATGAGTTTCTTTATTCGAAAGCGGATAGTCTTTTCTACCGCGATGCCAATTACTTCCACCAACAAGAGCCTAACGGAGCCAAAATGTTCTGGTCCCGGGGAAATGGCTGGGTATTAGGCGGTCTTTGCCAGATTCTGGATGAACTTCCAGCCAAAGACAAACACAGAAAGTTTTACGAAGAATTATTTATCAGTCTTTGCAAACGCATTGTCCGTTGTCAGCAGGCAGACGGTTACTGGCATGCCAGCCTGCTGGACCCCGGTTCTTATCCGGCTCCGGAAACCAGTGGTACGGGATTCTTTGTATATGCCCTGGCTTATGGTATCAACAGAGGTTATCTACCAGAGGCTGAGTACCGTCCGGTTGTGGAAAAAGGATGGAAAGCCATGGTAGAAGCAGTATGGCCGGATGGTAAATTAGGCTTTGTACAACCAGTAGGCGAATCCCCTAAAAAAGTAACCAAAGAAATGACCGAAGCTTATGGAGTCGGAGCGTTCCTGCTGGCCGGCTGCGAAATCTATCAATTGTCCCGTTAACTTAATCCATTTCATCCCCGTTGTCATGAAAGTTCTCGTTACCTCGTTAATCCTTGTTTTTCTTCTGCAAACCGGAGCAACAGCCCGGGAAATTATCCCCTTCAATAAAAACTGGTCGTTCAAAAAGGGAGCCATACCCACTGACCCGGTGAAAAGTCAGAATTTCTGGACTAATGGCTGGGAAACGGTCGAGCTTCCCCACACCTGGAACGCCAAAGATATGCAGGTCAACTACAATAAATTCTATGCCGGTGACGGATTTTACCGAAAAACATTTACCGTACCGGATTCTCTAAAAAATAAAAGAATATACATCCGGTTCGAAGGTGTCGGACAAGTTACCGACCTTTATGTGAACAACATTTATGCAGGAAACCACAAAGGCGGTTATTCCGCCTTTACCTTCGACCTGACCCCTATGCTCAAATCCGGACAGGAGAATGAGATTTTAGTCAAGGCCAATAATGCTGCCCGCCCGGATGTTATTCCGGTAAATCATAGTCTTTTTGGGATATATGGCGGCATATACCGTCCCGTTTCATTAATCATCACAGAAGATGCCCACATTGCAGTTGAGGATTATGCTTCTCCGGGAGTGTACATCACCCAACACCATGTGTCCGCACAAAAAGCCGACATCGGAATAAAAGTAAAGCTGCGGAATCACCGGAGCATCAATCGACAGATAGAAATTGAAACCGCCATATATAACAGGGAAGGACAGCTCCAGCGACGCAATGTGCAGACACACACACTGTTTCCCCAAGGCATGCAAACATCTCAAACTCAACTCTCTCTGTCCCGTCCGCACCTTTGGCAAGGACGTAAAGACCCTTATTTGTATAAAGTAGTGGTATCTCTCCGCGAAAACGGCCGTTTACTCGACCGTCAGGTGCAACCTCTGGGAATCCGGAAATATGAAATCATTGCCGGAAAAGGTTTTTTTCTGAACGGACAAAAATATCCCATGTACGGAGTCTGCCGTCACCAGGATTGGTGGGAGTTAGGTTCTGCCTTACACAACGAACAACACGATTTTGACCTTGCCACCATCATGGACATCGGGGCCACCACCGTCAGATTTGCCCACTATCAACAATCCGACTACATCTACTCGAAATGCGACAGCCTCGGTCTGATTATCTGGGCAGAAATTCCGTTTGTAAATGCAGTCACGACCCAAGAAAAAGAAAATGCAAAAGAACAGTTGAGAGAACTCATCCGCCAGAGTTTCAACCACCCTTCCATTTATGTCTGGGGACTACACAATGAAGTCTATTCGCCGGAAAATTATACGGTGAACCTCACCCGGGAATTACACGATCTGGCCAAAACAGAAGACCCCGGCCGTTACACCGCTTCAGTGAACGGCTACGGACGCATGGAACATCCGGTAAACCTCCAGGCAGACATTCAGGGCATGAACCGTTATTTCGGCTGGTATGAGAAAAAAATTCAGGATATGATTCCCTGGGTGGAAGGCCTGGAACAAAACTATCCCGAATGTAAACTAATGCTTACGGAATACGGTGCGGACGCCAATCTCGCCCATCAAACAGAATATCTGGGAGAGTCCCTGAACTGGACCAAAGAATTTTACCCGGAAACTTTCCAGACCAAAACTTTAGAATACCACTGGGGAGTGATTTCCAAACACCCGTATATCATCGCTTCCTATGTTTGGAACACGTTCGACTTTGCGGTTCCCATGTGGAAAAGAGGAGGAGTTCCGGCCCGGAACATGAAAGGGTTGGTTACGTTCGACCGAAAAATAAAAAAAGACGGTTACTTTTGGTATAAAGCCAACTGGAGTGAAGACCCCGTACTCTATATCACTCAACGAAGACTCAAACAACGGGAAAAACAAGAAACCGTTGTGACAGTATACAGCAACCGGGGAATCCCGCACCTCTATCTGAACGGCCAGGAATTGCCGGCCCCTAAAAAAGGCTATACTGATGTACATTATATTTTTGAAGGAGTACTGCTTCAAAAAGGTATTAATCACTTAAAAGCCACCGTCGGCGACCTCTCCGACTCCATCGAATGGGTGTTCGGGCAGGAAAGGAAAGCAGGGGAAGCAGAAACGCTGAACAATAACGCAGAGCATCATGGTTTTTAGGCACTTTATGAAAATCATACTTTTACTTGCACTCGGATTGTGCATATTCGGACGGGAAAAAACAACGGCCCAATCTTCCGGAGTTATTCCCCAGCCGGCCGACTTTGAAGCGAAAGAAGGATATTTTACTTTCGCTACGCCGCTTATCGGCCATTCCGGACCTTTGCTTGCCGAAGCCCAATACTTACAAAAAGCTTTGCAAAACCATTATCAGAAGGACTATACCTTGACTACGACCAAACGTTCCGGAACAGGGATAACCCTACTTATAGAACCGGAATTACCGCATGAAGGATATGTTTTAGAAATAGGGAAAACATACATACACATCACGGGAGGTAGTAAGACAGGAGTATTTTACGGCATTCAAACCCTTTTGCAATACTGCACAAACAAGGAACAAATCCGATGTTGCAACATAAAAGACACTCCGCGTTTCGCCTGGAGAGGTCTGATGCTGGACGAATCCCGCCATTTTTTCGGAAAGGAAAAGGTAAAACAGCTCTTAGAACAAATGGCTTTTTTTAAACTCAATAAATTTCACTGGCATCTCACTGATGAACCTGGCTGGAGAATAGAAATAAAAAAACACCCCGAACTTACTACCGTAGGAGGACAGGGCAACTGGAGCAATCCCGACGGGAAGGAAAGCCAATACTATACGCAGGAAGAAATCCGGGAAATTATCACTTATGCGGCCTCACTGCACATCGAGGTGATTCCGGAGATTGACATGCCGGGACATGCCACTGCCGCCAATAAGGCATATCCCCATCTGTCCGGCGGAGGCACTGCCGAACATCCCGATTTTACTTTCAATGTAGGCAAAGAGGAGACCTACCGTTTTTTAACAGAAGTATTACGAGAGGTTGCCAGCCTCTTTCCCGCCCCCTATCTGCATATAGGAGGAGACGAAGTGGCTTTCGGCATAAAAGCCTGGGAAACCAATCCCGACATTCAGACCCTCATGCAAAGGGAAGGCATGACAAAAGTACGGGAAGCAGAACAGTATTTTATCCGGCGGATGTCAGACTCTGTCCATCATTTAGGGAAAACTGTTCTGGGCTGGGACGAACTGCTGGATTCCCATCTTCCTATTGAAAACACCGTAATCATGTGGTGGCGCCATGACCGGATCAATCAATTAAAGAAATCCCTTTCCGAGGGTTACGCAACAATCTTATGTCCCCGCCGTCCGCTTTATTTTGATTTCATCCAACATCAGAGTCACAAATGGGGCCGGACATGGAATGGGTTCTGCCCATCAGAAGATGTATATGCATTCCCGGATTCCGGACTGGCCCGATGGGACATTCCGGAGCAGCAACTCAATTTAATCCGGGGCATTCAGGCCAATGTATGGACGGAGCGTATTCAAAACACTCATCGTCTGGATTTCATGATATTCCCAAGGATTTGTGCCCTGGCAGAAGCTGCCTGGACTCCCGACCATAAAAAAGACTATGCAGATTTCCGCAACCGTTTGGAAAAAATGTACCCCTTATGGGATCAAAAAGAGATTTATTATTTCGACACCCGTGAAACGGAAAGACACCCCGAACCGACCGGGCCTCAACAGCAAAAAAGGAATCTACCGATGGATTTCAGGGACTAAAAGTCCGACAAAACCTTTGTTAACCATTTAAATCAACCCTCTCTCTTTCAGTTCCAGATAACGATTGAGCGTATTGGCTGTCAAGTCCTGCGGTTCCGTCAATAAAGTATAAATGCCTGCCTTTTTGAGTTCACCGGCAATCTTTTTCTTTTCCAGGATAAAATCACCGACCAAAATCTTAAAATAAATATCCCGCATACTTTCCGGCTTTAAATGAAGAGCCTGGTTAATCTCCGTATTCTCAAACAAAACAACCAGCAACAAATGATTAGCAGCCAATCTCTTCAGTCCAGGCAAATGTCTTTTCATCCCACTGACCGTATCAAAATTAGTGAAGAGAACCAATAAACTCCGGGTAGTTATCCAACGCGAAACCGTTGCACACAATTGTTCAAAATCCGACTCCAGGAAACGAGTCTGTTGGCTATATAAAGCCTCGTTTATCCGATTGAGCTGCAAACGTTGATTCCCGGCCTTAATGAAAGTTCCCTGCTTATCGGAAAAAGTAAGCAAACCGGCACGGTCTCCTTTCTTTAAAACAATATCCGATAAAACCAAAGTAGCATTGATGGCATAGTCCAACATCGTCATACCACGAAACGGAGCCTGCATCGTCCGGCCTTTATCTATCAGACAATACACTTGCTGAGAACGTTCGGCAGTATAAGTATTTATCATCAGACGATTGCTTCTGGCCGTTGCTTTCCAATTGATGGCACGCGGGTCATCCCCCTGAACATAAGGTTTAATCTGCTCAAAAGAGGTAGAAACACCTGGCAAAGGCATTCTTTTAACGCCCCCTCCGGTCTGAAAACCGGCAAAAGCCAACAATTCATATTTCCGCATACACAGAAAAGAAGGATAAACAGATACTGTTTTCTTTTCCTCAAAAGAATAACGCCGCTGAATCAAAGCCAAACGTGTCGAGACAAAAATCCGTACCCGGCCAAAAGAATACTCTCCCCGTTTTACCGGTTTTAAAATATACTTCTGTTGGGTTTCTTCTTCCGGAGCCAAAGAAAAATCCATGCAGATATTTCTTTGCTGAAATTCCACCGGACACTCATCAATCACTGTAACGGCTATCCGGAACGGATAATGATTTCTAACCCATATTCCCACCTCATTTTCTTCTCCATTGGCCAATTTATCCCCAACCAACCTTTTGGCCTGAACAGGACGTCCGAAACTATACAAAAGAATAAAATCCACCAGGACAACAACTCCGAAAATACCCAGCAGCCACCCGACCCCAAACAGCAGAGAAGGGAAAACAAAAGCAAAAAGGGAAACAAAAACAGCTCCCCATAAAACCATAAAAAAACGCCGGTGTAAATAGAGTTCACGCATTATCTGGGTATTTCCACTTTAGCAATCAACTGTTGGAGAGCCTGATCAACTACGATACCTTCCAATTCCTTTTCGGCCGACAATTGCACCCTGTGTCTCAAAACCGGTACGGCCAGATACAATACATCTTCAGGAACAACAAAATCCCGGCCATTCAGAGCGGCATATGCTTTGGCACTGTTCATCAAAGCAATCGAAGCCCGCGGGGAAGCTCCTAAGTAAAGCCAGCCATTATGACGCGTCGTAGCAACTATATCCACAATAAAAGCTTTCATTTTCTCATCCACTCTCACTTCTTTCACTTTATCCCTCAGGTATTTCAACTCCTCTACCGACAACACAGCTTCCAATTTTCTTTGTTCCTCCACACTTCCGCTATCGTGCAATTTCAATACTTCAATCTCTTCTTCCCGCCCCGGATAATCCACCAGTACTTTAAACATAAAACGGTCCAACTGAGCCTCCGGCAGGCGATAAGTACCCTCATGTTCCACAGGATTCTGGGTCGCCACAACAACAAACGGAAAACTCATCGGATACATCACCCCATCATTGGTAATCTGTCTTTCTTCCATCACCTCAAAAAGAGCGGCCTGGGTTTTAGCCGGCGAGCGGTTAATCTCGTCCACCAACAGAATATTAGTAAAGACCGGACCTTTCCGAAATTCAAATTTCCCGGAAGCCGGCAAAAACACCGAAGTCCCCAGAATATCGCTCGGCATCAAATCAGGAGTAAACTGAATACGCCCGAACCCGGCATCAATTAAACGGGACAATACCCTGGCCATCAAAGTTTTGGCAACACCGGGAACTCCTTCAATCAAAACATGCCCATCCGCCAATAAAGCAGTCAGGAGTAAATCCAGCACTTTCTCCTGTCCGATAATCACTTTGGTCATTTGCTCCCGCAAAAGCCGTATTTTCTCATTCAATACCGTAAAATCTATCCGTATTTCAAAATTCCCTTCCATATGACTTATACTTAATAACTATTATTCATCTGTTTCAAAAAAATCTCTGTTCCTTTCATCAAAGACTTTAACATCTCCTCACTGACCTGAGGTGCCTGTTTTATTTCACGGATCAACCGTATAACACCTTCTACTTTCTCTTTATCAATCCCCGTCCGTTCCGACAACAATTGCACAAAGCGGGCATCCAGTACATCCGTCGGTAAATAGTATTTTGCCCGAACTTCCTCCAGAAAAAAATCAATTCGTTTCATGGCCAGATGAGAATGGTCCTTTTGTCTGTAATAAAGCAAACTGATCATGGTAATAAATCCGAGCATTTTATTTTCCGGAGCACGGACCACCGGTATAGGTCTCTGCCGCCTTTTCATGCGGAACAAAACATGCAGGAAAGCAATAAACAAAACAAGATACAAAGACAGGCGCAGGGCCGGATAACTCAAAATCACCCGTAAAGGAGTATGCGCCCCTTCCCGTCCCAACGTATGGTAAGCGTCCCAGAGCAAAACCTTGGAGCGGTCGGGCAACCATGACAAAGCTTTATAGAAGTAATCTTCATTCAGGGAATCCAGAACCTTAAAATTAGTAAAAGCCTGGGGATTTAAATTCAGAAATAAATGCCCCTGACCGTAAGGAATTTTAATAAAATCCGGTTTCCCGTCCCCTCTGTCACCTAAAACTGTTCCTTTAAAATCGTCCGGCAAAACAAAATGATTTCCCCTTGTATGGGAGAAAGAATATATTTTTCCCTCAAACCCACCAAATAAAAAACGGCTTGTCGAATCCTCCCGGCTTCCTTCAATATTTAAAGAAAAACAATCCAGAAGCGTATCACGCATCCATTCAGCAGCCAAAAAGGCCTCAGTTCCCTTCCCCACCCAATCCAACAAACAATCCATCTCCAACGCATCCAAACGGAAACCCGTACCAATCCGAATATACACCCCCGGAACCTCCTCTCCGTATTGTTCATTCAACTCAGGTAAAGACATCCGGGAAATCCGGACGCGGGATTGGGGAAACAACTCCGGCAAACTCCGGTATGTCACGTAAGTCCCATACGGTATCTTATCTTGCGGAGAATAGGTTTCACTCCAGTTCACTGACTGAGGCCGATTGGACTCATACCAGGTATACAAGAGCGACAAGCCCACTAACAAACCGATTAAAAACCAATCTTTTAATTTCATTTCCCCAATTTTTCCCTGAAACGGTTAAATTTTCCGGCCAACTCCGCATATAAATCCGGATTTACCTCAAATTCCCCATAACACACACAATCAAAAATCCAGGTAAGCTGTCCAAAATCCTCTTTTAATAATTCATCTTTCAATTCATAACAATAGGAACGGTTGGTCTTATGCAATTCCCAATGAATCAAAGCCTGACAGTCCAACAGATAAAGAATATACCAGTAATGAATCCGAACGGCCAGAACAAAATCCTTCTTCTGTTCAGCATTCCGAACCAATTGGGCATAAGAATCCCGGTTTAAATTTTCCCCCACAAGCACTTCTACTCCTTCCAACGGTTTATCCTTACGCATACGAATAAACAAGGCTCTACTATGAATCAATTTATAAACCAAAAAGATAACCAGCACAACAGCCGATATTTTCAGGAGCATATCCAGATTATCCCATTTACCGCGATAATGGCTCCGGAATATATGTTTATCAAGCCAATTCAATAAATCTTCTATCCAGACAGGTCGTTTTTCAACCACCCGGCGGTAATTGAATACCTCATCCTGTCTGAATTTTTCCAGAAAATCCCCATCCGGGATTCTCAGCCGATATTCTTCCTGTTCAGACTCAGGCAGCGTCTGTCCGTTCGCTTTTCCGCTCAGAAAAAGCAAACCAATCAAAATCCACCCTATATATCTGAAAACTCCTTTCACTTTATTCTGTCTGGTGGATATCCTCCCCCATTTGCTCTATTTTATTCAACAAACCCGTATGCTCATCCTGCTCCAGAAAACCGAAAAAACGAACAGCAATGCCAACCAAAGCAACCACCTGTAAAACATATTGTCCGAAACCCTGTAACATCAGACTGAATGTCATTTCATAAACACCGGGAGTAGCCCGTGAAAAAGCACTTTTGAAAAAAACAACCATATAAGGTATGTTAAAGACATAGGAAAGAGCACCCAATATCATCTGCAAAACCAATAAATACCCAAGCAAGCTCCACCATCTTCCCCGGACCAAATTCATGGAAGCACCCAAACTGGCTGAAACGGATTTCCCCCTGAACACGACAAACAAGGGAGCAAAGACGAAAGCAACGGCAAAATAGATGCCGGGAATAAAAAAAAAGACACATCCCATCATCACAATAAAGAAATACAGCAAACTGACACCTAACACTTTACCTACATTCCCCGACATCACCCGCCACACCTCTCCAGGAGTAATTTGCTTCTGCTCCAACATACTGAAACGGTCTGTATACACCTGGACGTAAGACATAACAAACAAAGCAACCCAATAGATCACAAACAGAGCCATAAGATAGGTAATCACAAACAGCCCTACTTTTTCTGCAAAAGGCTGGTTCAAAGGACCAGAAACCATCAACGATAGCATCCCCCGCATCATAAAACTCTTCAGAAATAAATCTACAAATATCAACGGCAGTACAATAACTGCCAATGATTTCAATAAAGGCTTAAATTCCTGTTTAACAAAATTAAAAGTTACTGTGATAGAATCACTGAACCCACGGACTTGATGCAAATCAATTTTTTCCATTCGTATTCCTACTTTTTCCTAAATTAAACTCTATTTTCCAAGGATATATTGCAAAATAAGCAACAACTCCTACCAAAGACAACAAAATACAACCTCCGCCAACCCACGGGTATTCATCGGCATAGCGGGTAATAAAACTCTCAATCATACCGGCAAGAATAAAAAACGGAATCAATCCGGCCACTATTTTTATACCCCTCAAAGCACCCCGGCGAAAAGAATACAACCGTGGATAAGTCCCCGGAAACAAAAAACTGTTTCCCATTACCAACCCCGCCGCCCCGGCTATAATAATCGAAATGATTTCGAAAGTTCCATGAGCCCATACCGATAAAGCAGAATGCAACAAAAGGCCGCGTTCATAAAAGAAATACTGGAAAGCACCCAGCATAATTCCATTGGAAAAAAGAACCCACAAAGTCCCGGCAGAAAAGAATATCCCAAACGCGAAAGCAATAAAAGCAACCTTGATATTATTAAAAGTAATAAACAAAAACATCTCCCATTCCCCCAGACTCCCATAGACACCCATCGGTTTACCCTCTTCTATGTTTTCCAAGGTCATGTTTACATAAGAATCCCCCAGGATCAAGCGCACGAAAGAATCGTCATGGGCAGCAGAAAAAGCACCAATAAAAGCAGATAAAGTAAAAAAAACAAAAGCGAAAATCAAAGTCCTGTATTCCTTTGCCAGCAACAAAGGATAGTCTACCCTCCAAAAAACAAACCACGGTCTCTTTTGCGCCGGCCGCGCATTTATATCAACCTGATATTCTCCGATCAGTTGATTCAAATAAAGTTCTGTTTCCGAACCGGGATAAAAAGTCCTTGCATAAGCCAAATCATCCGATAACTCCATAAAATTTTCCGCCACTATTTCCGCATCCAGCGATTGACGTTTTTCCATTCTCCTCCACTTATCCTTGTTCCGGGCCACGAAACGCGCTTCTTTCATTTCATAAAAATTTTTGCTCTATAAAGATATACTTTTTGATATAAAAAAACATAAGTTTGCAAATAAAAGACCAAAAATTATTTCCGATGACAATTTCCATAGAAACAGCCCAAAACGTCAATATCACCTATAAACCTGCCGGCTTGCTTCCTCGCATAATAGCTACTGTTATAGATTTGTGTCTTTTGACAGGAATTTTTATTCTCTGCTCTATGTTCAACACGATATTATCCCCAAGTTCGAAATACATTTACGTGGGCATTCTTCTTATCATATTAAGTTGTTATCATTTATTCTTCGAATATTTCCTGAATGGCCGAAGCATCGGCAAACTCACCCTGAACCTGAGAGTAGTACGGACAGACGGACAAAAATTATCTTTTTGGGATTGCCTTCTGCGCTGGGTATTTCGCCTGGTAGACATTACGGCCACCGGTGGTATTTTAGCCATCATTTGCATTATCCTGAGCAAAAAAATGCAACGGTTAGGCGATTTGGCCGCAGGGACAACCGTAATCCAGAACAACAAACAAAGTTCATATTTCAGGCTCACTACGGATGAAATCCCTGAAAACCATGAAATCACCTTTCCCCAGGCAGCCCTACTCTCTGACAAAGATTTCTCCGTTATCAAAGAAGTATATAAAGAAATACAAAAAAATGAAAATCAAAAACTAAGCGAGTCTTTAGCAAAAAAAATAAAAGAATTGACAGGTATTCAAACCGAAATGAAAAATTCTGATTTCATTCGGGTAATCTTGCAGGACTACACTACATTGACAAAATAAAATACGGAATACCCTAAAAAAAGTGAATATTTTTACATTAATAACTTAAAATAATATAATTTTGCGCTTTCAATTCATATATGTGCTAAATTAATTTTAAAATCTAAAAATTATGATTGGAACTATTATTTATCTGGCGATTGTATTAGTAGTACTCGCAGGGCTATGGAAGACTTTTGAAAAGGCTGGTCAACCGGGATGGGGATGTTTAATTCCTATCTACAATGTTTATCTTATGACCCAGATAGCACAAAAACCGGGATGGTGGGTGATTATGTTCTTTATTCCCCTCGTCAACATTATTTTTGCTATCATGCTGTACAATGAGATTGCAAAAAGATTCGGCCAGGGCATCGGATTCACCATCGGTTTAATCCTGCTTCCGTTCATCTTCTTCCCGATGTTAGGATTTGGAGATTATTCTTACAAAGCAGAAACTCCGGTACAGTAATAATTTTATTTCGGATAAAAAATACCCTCCAGGACTCTGGAGGGTATTTTTTTATCCGGAACCTTCTATCTTGTCACTTTCATCTGTTTTTCATATATTTGTCCCCTCAAATAATACATATCAAATATAAATTACGAATAAATGGCAACAACAGCAGATTTCCGTAATGGATTGTGTATCGTATTCAAAGATGATCTATATACAATCGTACAGTTTCAACATGTAAAACCTGGCAAAGGTCCGGCTTTTGTCAGAACAAAGCTGAGAAATGTAAAAACCGGCCGTATCCTGGAAAATACGTTCACCTCAGGTATCAAAATCGATACAGCCCGTATTGAAAGACGTCCCTATCAATTCCTTTACAAGGAAGGAGAAGATTTCGTGATGATGCATACTGAGACTTTCGAGCAAATAAACATTTCGGGCGATCTGATCAATGCACCGCAATTCCTGAAAGAAGGTGACGCCGTAGAAATGGTGGTACACGCCGATACGGAAACTCCGCTTTACGTGGAACTGATGCCCAGCGTAGTATTGGAAGTCACTTATACCGAACCGGGTCTGAAAGGTGATACTGCCTCGTCTACCGCCCTGAAACCGGCAGAAGTGGAAACCGGAGCAAAAGTAATGGTTCCCCTATTTGTGGAAACCGGTGAAAAAATCCGTGTCTCTACTTCAGATGGTTCTTACGTAGAAAGAGTAAGGGAATAATATAACGGACAACCGTTAGTCGACAAAAACTGGATTCTGATGTTCTTATCAGGATTCAGTTTTTTAAATTTCCACCCCTCCGTCAGCCTCCTGTTTCAGGCTGTCAATGACAATACGGGCCGAATTCTGTTCAGCCTCTTTTTTTGAGGAACCTACACCCCGTCCTTTTTCTTCCCCATTGATACAAACCAGGCAAGAGAATTTATTCCGGCGGCCCCGGAAACAAGCTTCTGTCTGAAACTGGATATCCAATTTATTCTTTTGTCCCCATTCAATCAACCGGCTTTTGTAGTTGGTATCTACGGAAACCAGGTCTTTTATATTAAAAAAATTGGGAAAGATAAACTTTTCTATAAAACGTTTGGTACGGACAAATCCCTGGTCGAGAAACATGGCACCGATAAACGCCTCAAACACATCTCCATAAACATGTTTATTCCGGGAAATATCCGACTTTGCCACCACAGCCTTATCGAGGCCAATATAGATAGCCAACTCGTTCAAGGATTCCCGGCTCACGACTTTCGAACGTACACGGGTCAGGAAACCTTCATCTTTATTAGGAAAGAATTTATAAAGCAACTCGGCAACAATAGCTCCCAGCACGGCATCTCCCAAAAACTCCAGACGTTCGTAATTCAGCACCACACCGTTGGCTGCTACTTGAGAAGCCGACTTATGCAAAAGAGCCAAACGATAAAGACTCTTATTACCCGGAACAAAGCCAAGTTGAGAAATAGACAATCCATAAAACTCTCCCTTCCGATTCAGGTAAAGTCTTATGGATTGAATGATTTGTCTAATCACAGTCCAAAATTTAGTACGTGATTATTTTTTAATTACTACACATGCATTGTGCCCGCCAAAGCCAAAAGTATTGCTAATGGCTACATTCACACTTCGTTTCTGGGGTTTACCGAATGTAAAATTCAATTTAGGATCAAGTTCCGGATCCAGATTATGAAGGTTGATTGTCGGAGGGACAATATCATTCTTTACAGCCAAAGTACAAGCAATCGCTTCTACAGCACCGGCAGCTCCCAATAAGTGACCTGTCATGGATTTTGTAGAACTGATATTCAGCTTGTAAGCATGTTCGCCAAACGCTTTAAGGATTGCTGTAGGTTCGGAAAGGTCTCCTAATCCGGTAGAAGTTCCATGAACATTGATATAATCAATATCTTCCGGTTTCATACCTGCATCTTCAAGAGCCAGTAACATCACCTCATAAGCGCCTTCCGAATTCGGAGCTGTCATGTGATAGGCATCACAGTTGCCGGCTCCTCCGGCAATTTCAGCATAAATACGAGCGCCTCTTTTTACGGCATGTTCATACTCTTCAAGAATCAAACAAGCACCTCCCTCGCCGATAACAAAGCCGTCCCGGTCTGCGTCGAAAGGACGGGAAGCTGTTTTCGGGTCATCATTGCGGGTAGAAAGGGCTTTCATTGAATTGAAACCGCCAACACCGGGAACGGTAACGGCAGCTTCAGACCCTCCTGCAACAATAGCATCAGCTTTTCCCAGGCGAATTAAATTCAATGCATCGACAATAGCATGAGCGGAAGAAGCACAAGCAGAGACCGTCGTATAGTTCGGACCTTTCAATCCGTTTTCTATGGCGATCATCGCTCCTCCCATATTCGCTATCATCTTCGGTATAAAGAAAGGGTTGAACCTCGGCGTCCCATCTCCTTTCGAAAAGGTATCACACTCTTCAAAAAAGGTCTGTAAACCACCGATTCCGGCTCCCCAAATCACACCGATCCGTCTCTTATCCGTCTGCTCCAGATCCAAACCTGAATCTTTTATTGCCTCCCGTGCAGCAATGATGCCGAACTGAGTATAAAGATCCATTTTACGAACTTCTTTCTTATCAAAGTATTCAGTCGGTTCGTAGTTTTTCACCTCACAGGCAAACTGGGTACGGAATTTCGATGCATCGAAACGAGTAATAGGACCGGCGCCGCTGACGCCCTTGATTAAGTTGTCCCAAAACTCAGGCACATTATGACCTAAAGGATTGATCGTACCAAGACCTGTAATTACTACTCGTTTCAAATCCATAAAAATGATATTAAATTACTTTACGTTAGCTTCTACGTATGAGATAGCATCACCTACAGTAACAATTTTTTCTGCCTGATCATCGGGAATGGTAATGTTAAATTCTTTCTCCAGTTCCATAATCAGCTCAACAGTATCCAAAGAGTCTGCACCCAGATCATTGGTGAAGGTAGCTTCCGGTTTAACTTCTGATGCATCAACACCCAATTTTTCCTCAATAATCCGTTGTACTCTTTCAGTAATGTCAGACATAGCTTAAAATTTTAATTAGACGTTCTTTTTAATTTCACTCTACACGCAAAAATGCGCATATTTATCTACATTCAGAGGGCAAATTTAGACTTTATTTTTTTCACTGAAAAATTTTTTGCCAATAATTAAACTTTAATTACCTTTATCGTCTTGATATATAACCGATTACATTATGAAAAATTTAGCAATATTTGCCTCAGGCTCAGGTTCTAACGCCGAAAATATCATCCGATATTTTGCACAGAAACCAGAAATCTGCATAAAAAGAGTCTATTGCAACGTCCCGGATGCTTATGTTTTGGAAAGAGCAAAAAAATACAATGTCCCTACACTTGTTTTTAATCGTCCGGAACTTCATAACCCGGAAAAAATATTGCACCAGTTGCAGGAAGAAAAAACGGATTTCATTGTTCTTGCCGGCTTTTTATGGCTGATGCCTCCCTGTATTACCTCTGCTTACACCCAACGCATCATCAACATTCACCCAGCTCTCCTGCCGGCCTATGGCGGGAAAGGCATGTTCGGCCATCATGTTCATGAAGCCGTAATCGCCGCCGGAGAAAAAGAAAGCGGAATTACCATCCATTATGTAAATGACCATTACGACGAAGGAGCTCCTATTTTCCAGGCCAAATGCCCGGTACTCCCCGGTGATACTCCCGACACTCTGGCTGCCCGCGTACATGAACTGGAATATCAGTATTTTCCGGAAGTCATCGAAAAAACCGTTCACAAATTTTAGATTGAATGAAGTTTACTCATTTCCACGTCCACTCACAATATTCCATTCTTGACGGTGCTGCCAGCATCCCGGGATTGATTGAGAAAGCGAAAGCTGATGGGCAAACCGCACTGGCCCTGACAGACCACGGCAATATGTTCGGAATAAAACTATTTTACGACACTTGCCGGCAAAAAGGGATAAAGCCGATTCTCGGATGCGAAGCTTACGTCGCCCGGGTATCCCGGTTCAATAAGGAAAAACCCATTGACCGCTCAGGAGAGCACCTTATTATATTAGCCAAAAACCTCACCGGTTACCGCAATCTGGTAAAACTATGTTCTGCAGCTTTTGTGGACGGCTATTATTATCGTCCCCGAATCGATAAGGAACTTCTCGAAAAGCATCACGAAGGCCTGATCATTTCTTCCGCCTGTCTGGGAGGAGAAATCGACCAGAAAATTATGGCCGGCAATATAGAAGGAGCCGAAGCAGCTGCCCAATGGTATAAAGACCTGCTGGGCGAAGACTATTATCTGGAAGTCATGCGCCACCCGACAGACGACCCCAGACAAAGGGCCGAAATCTATGACAATCAACAATTGTGCATACAAGAGAAAATCAAGATTGCGCGTAAACTGAATATCAAACTCATTGCCACCAATGATGTGCATTTCCTGAATGAAGAAGATGCGGAAGCCCACGATTTGCTAATCTGCCTGAATACCCGCAAGGATATCGATGATCCGAACCGCATGCGCTACACCCGGCAGGAATGGTTTAAAACAATCCGCGAAATGACAGACCTTTTCGCAGATTTGCCCGAAGCCATCGAAAATACACAGGAAATAACTGATAAAATAGAAGAATATGAACTCGATTCCGATCCTCTGATGCCAGTATTCCCGATTCCTCCGGAATTGGGAACCGAAGAGGAATATCGCCGGAAATTCACACAGGAAGATCTTTTCAATGAATTTACCCGGGACGAAAAAGGGAATGTCGTCCTCTCCGAAGAAGAAGCCCATAAAAAGATAAAAAAACTGGGAGGCTACGACCGGCTCTACCGAATCAAACTGGAAGCCGACTACCTCAAGGAACTAACCCTGAAAGGAGTGGTAAAGCGTTACGGTGAAAATCCAGGTCCCGAAATCATGGAACGAATCGTATTTGAGCTTCACATTATGAAGACAATGGGTTTTCCAGGTTACTTCCTCATCGTACAGGATTTTATCCAGGCTGCCCGTGACATGGGGGTTATCGTAGGACCCGGCCGGGGCTCTGCCGCCGGCAGCGCCGTAGCCTACTGCCTCGGAATCACGAACATCGACCCTGTAAAATACGACCTGCTGTTCGAGCGTTTCCTTAATCCGGACCGTATTTCCCTGCCTGATATCGATGTCGATTTCGACGACGATGGACGCCAAAGAGTTTTGGAATGGGTTACCCAGAAATACGGACAGGATAAAGTTTCACATATCGTAACTTTCGGCAGTATGGCCGCCAAAATGGCCATCAAAGATGTCGCACGGGTACTGAAACTCGAACTTGCGGAAGCCAATCGCCTTGCCAAAATGGTGCCGGAGGCTCCCAAAATGACCCTCAAAAAAGCTTACAAAGAAAATCCCGAACTGGAGAAAGAGAAACAATCCCTCAATCCTCTCATCTCCAAAACCATCCAGTTTGCCGAAACCTTAGAAGGCTCCATCCGCCAGACCGGAGTACATGCGTGCGGAATCCTCATCAGCCGCGACCCCCTAACCGACCATATCCCGATTATGCCGACCGAAGGAGAAAGCCTGATGACTACCCAGTATGACGGTCACTTTGTTGAGCCCATCGGACTGATAAAAATGGACTTTTTGGGCCTTCGCACCCTTTCCATTATCAAAACCTGTTTGGAGAATATCAAAAAATCCAAACATCTGGTATTGGACGAAAATGCCATTCCCCTCGATGATAAGGAAACCTTCGAACTGTTTTCACGAGGAGATACCACCGGATTATTTCAATTTGAGTCGCCGGGAATGAAAAAACACCTTCGCGCTTTGCAACCCAACCGCTTTGAAGACCTGGTAGCCATGAATGCCCTTTACCGTCCGGGACCTATGGAATATATACCCCAATTTATCCGGCGTAAACACGGAGAAGAGCCTATCGAATACGACCATCCCATGATGGAGTCCTTCTTGAAAGATACTTACGGAATTACAGTATATCAGGAACAGGTGATGCTCCAATCGCGGGCCCTGGGATTATTCACCCGAGGAGAGTCCGACACTTTGCGAAAAGCCATGGGGAAGAAAAAATTCGAGTTGCTGGCGGAACTGAAAGGCAAATTCGTAGAAGGCTGCAAAAACAATCCGGAATTCGTCAAAGGCGCCCAGGAAAAAGGAAAGAATATCGAAGACCTCGTGAACAAAATCTGGGGAGACTGGGAAGCATTCGCTTCTTATGCTTTCAACAAATCCCATTCGGTGTGCTATGCCTACATTGCCTATCAGACAGGTTTTCTGAAAGCCCACTATCCGGCCGAGTTCATGGCCGCCAACTTAAGTAATAACCTGTCGGATATTACCAAGGTAACCGTATTCATGGACGAGTGCAAACGCATGGGATTAAATGTACTGGCACCCGATGTCAATGAATCCTATAATGACTTCACAGTAAACTCCCACGGGCAGATTCGTTTCGGCATGGCCGCCATCAAAGGAGTAGGAGAAGCAGCAGTGGAAAGAATTATTGAAGAACGGGAAAAAAACGGCCCCTACCGAGATGTTTACGACTTCTTCGAACGCATCGACTATAAAGCTGTAAACAAAAAAACTCTGGAAAACCTGGTTACAGCAGGAGGATTAGACAGTTTCGGGTTTCATCGGGCCCAATATTTCAAACTGGTAGACGCCAACACAACAATTCTGGACACCTTAGTGAACTACGGACAGAAAAACCAGCAAGACGCCCTCAGTATGCAAGCCACCCTGTTCGGGGAGCTTGAAGGTTTTGAGATAGCCAAACCCAACATACCGGATTGTGAACCCTGGCATGACTATGAAAAGTCGAAAAAAGAAAAAGAACTCATTGGCATTTACCTGACTTCCCATCCCCTGGACCCTTTCAAGCTGGAAATGCAATTACTCTGCACTCCTCTGGAAGAAATAAACGGCGGTTTGGATAATTTCAAAGGAAGGGAGGTCACCATTGCCGGAATCATCACATCCAGACGGGAAGGAAAGACCAAAACCGGCAAAGACTTTGGCATCCTCACCATAGAAGATTTCAGCGGAACATACGAACTGGCTTTTTTCGGAAAAGACTACGCCGATTTCCATCAATATTTCATTGACGAAACCTCTATTTATGTCAAAGGGAAGATAGGACCGAAATGGGGAAAAGAAGGCAACGAGCTCACCTTTAATATCCAGAGCGTAGGCCTTTTGGAAACCATAGCAGAGAATGCCATCCGCTCCATTACCCTGCTGGTGGATATTGAAAAACTGACAATAGAAACGGTAACGGAAATCCACGACCTTTTCACCACCGACATCAACAGCGAAACCTATAAAGCAACTCAACAAAAAGCAGTGCAGCAAAAAACACAAAAAAATGCCAACCCGGAAGACTTTGAGGAACCCTCGGCCAAAAACAACGATATTCCTCTGAATTTCATGTTGTTTGACCGACAGGGGAACCATGTCAAGATGTTTTCCAGAACCTGTAAAATAAGGAAATCCAGAGAATTGTATGAATATTTTGAAAATAACGAAGCTATTAAAATGAAGATCAGCTAAAACCAAATTTTAACGTTCTATTATTAAACGGAATCCTTTATATCTGTAAATTTGTTGTAACTTAGCGGAGAAAATATGAATATCTAACTTTTAAACAATAACATTATGGCTATAGCAGTAAATGATTCTAATTTTGAGGAAGTAGTCCTTAAATCAGAACAACCCGTATTGGTAGACTTTTGGGCAGAATGGTGCGGACCTTGCAAAATGATGCTTCCGATTGTAGAAGAACTTTCCAATGAATTCGAAGGTAAAATTACAGTAGCTAAAGTTGACGTAGACAACAATCAGGGAACAGCAGCCAAATTCGGCATCCGTAACATCCCGACCATCCTGTTCTTCAAGGGAGGAGCAGTCGTAGACAAACAAGTAGGAGCAGTTCCCAAAGCTTCTTTGGTTGAAAAAATCAACAAACTTTTATAATTTGTTTCAAAATCCGGATGTTCAAACATTCGAATCTCTATGGATTTGAGTGTTTGAACATTTGAATTTTATTCAGTTTCCTCTCATTGAAAATCAGCCATATGGAATCTCTGGAAGACGTCATCAGATATGAACAGTTCGACAACCTGGAGTTTATTGCTTCTCAAATTGTGGCCGGTTTTATCACAGGACTTCACAGAAGTCCTTACCACGGATTTTCCGTAGAATTTGCTGAACATCGGGTATACAACAACGGAGAATCCACCAAACACGTCGACTGGAAACTTTACGGACGAACCGAGAAGCTTTTTGTCAAGCAATATGAAGAAGAAACCAACCTGCGGTCTTATCTGGTTCTGGATACGTCTTCGTCCATGCTGTTTCCCTATCATTCCCCTAAGAACTCCAAACTGAGCTTTTCCGTCTATTGTGCTGCGGCCTTGATTCATATGCTCCGCAAACAAAGGGATGCTTCCGGACTTTGCCTCTTTTCTGACAAAATAGAAACTCTCACCGATGCAAAGCTCAGCAGCACACATCTTCAGATGATGTATACCCACTTGCAGCACCTTCTGAAAGAAAATGCAGTTCCTTTAAATAAAACGACTTCCACTGCCGAAGTGCTTCATCAACTCGCCGACACCATTCAGAAAAGATCACTGGTTATCCTGTTCTCCGACATGTTTGCAAATAACAATACGGAAGAACTGTTCTCGGCCTTGCAACATCTTCGTTACAACAAACACGAGATTATCCTCTTTCACGTCAAAGACAAACGGATGGAAGAAGACTTTGAATTTTCCAACCGTCCCCATTTATTTATTGACATGGAAAGCGGACGGGAGATTAAATTTTCCCCCAATGAAATCCGGGAAACCTATAAACAAAAAATAGCCGAATTTTATCAAAACCTCAAACTGCGTTGCGGTCAATTCCACATAGACTTTGTGGAAGCAGACATAAACGCCGGCTTCCGGGATGTACTTCTGCCCTATCTAATCAAACGGAATAAACTCTATTGAATCTGTATTCATCCGGCCAGGGACAAAATTCCCCGCCCTTTAAAAGAAGGATGGAGAGATACTATCCTGGGGAAGAGGATCAGAAATCTGGTCCAACATCCGGACTACCGAATCCCGGACTACCATAAACTGAGGCATATTATCCTTGCTCACCGGTTTTTTCGGCTGGGATTTAATAGTCAGCGGATTAATGGGTCTGCCGTTTTCATACACCCGGAAATCCAGGTGCGGTCCCGTTGCTAAACCCGTCGCGCCAACATAACCGATAACTTCCTTCTGCTTTACGGCAGAGCCTACCTTTATCCCTTTCGCAAAACGGGACAAATGCATATAAACAGTAGTATAAACACTATTGTGTTTTACCTTCAGGTAATTTCCTCCTCCCTTCGCCTGATACCCTTTCGCAATCACCTTACCGCTTCCGATAGCATAAACCGGTGTACCCGTAGGTGCTGCATAATCCACCCCGTGATGAGCCCGGTATTTCTTCAGAACCGGGTGGAAACGACTATTGGAGAAACGCGAAGAAATCCGGAAAAAATCCAGAGGAGCTTTCAGGAATGCACCTTCCAGACTATTCCCTTTTTCACTGTAATAAAGCATTTCACCATCCTGTACAAAAGGAATTGCATAATAAGTACTGTCAGCATGCCGGAACGAAGCTCCCAAAACATTGAAATTGAGCAGACTCTTTCCGTCTACATATTCCTGCTCATAAACAACCCGAAATTCATCTTGTTTCTGCAAGCCGAAGAAATCAATAGACCAACCGAAGATATTCGCCAACACCACTGCCAGATGCGGATCGGTTTCATACTTCTGCATAGCCAACCACAAAGAAGATTCCACAATCCCTTTTACCTCTTTCCGCCGCCATTCTACGGGATTTTGTCCCCTTGTCACCTTGTAATCTCCCTGTAAATCAAAAACGACATACGAACGGGGATCTTCTTCATAAACAAAAAAAGCTGTCTTCGGCAAACTATCCCGGGTGGAAAAAACCGCATATGCCTGTCCGCTTTTAATCCGGCGGACATCAAAAACCCCTTTCGCCTTCTCGCCCAGCAGATATACTTCCCGGACGGATAACCCATGCTTTTCCAGAATAGTGGAAAGACTCTGATTGCGCTTTACGAAACCGTAATCCACATCATAATCATCCACCGGAATACCATATTTATAAACAATTTCCTTTACTTCTACCGAGTCTGTCACTTCCACCTCATCCAGAGGCTCCGCCTCCTTATTCTTAGGTATAAAAATCACCACTAACAACACAATCCCCAAAAGAGAAGAAAAAATAATCTGTTTCTTTTTATTCATCATACAAAAATACAATAAAGGAATTTCAAAAACTTTTCATTCTTCCGGTCTTCCAAACCACAAACCAAACAACAGCAACACCCGCACATCCTATCCCGACGCCGTAAGATATCATCCGGTCCAGACAGAAACCCTCCGGAGCAATACACAAATATGTAGAGCATACACAGGTCATAAACAAAGCCGGAATAAAGGTAATCCAATAATTCTTCGCCGCTCTGGCCAGATACACCGTAACGGCCCACAAGGTAAACACCGACAATGTCTGATTTGACCAGGCAAAATAACGCCAAATCATATCAAACCCCTCCACATCCCGCAGGCTATACAGCAAAATTCCTATTGCAGCGACAAACATAGGAAGGCAAATATACAAACGTCTGCGAATACTTCGTTGTTCGAGATCCATAAAATCGGCCACAATCAACCGGGCGGAACGGAAAGCCGTATCCCCGGAAGTAATCGGCGCCGCCACAACCCCCAGAATAGCCAGCACCCCACCGACAGTGCCTAACCAGCTTTTAGTGATAGAGTCCACAATCACCGCTGCATTACTCTCCCCCATACCATTTCCATGATAAAAATAAGTCGCAGCCGCAGCCCAGATTAAAGCCACAATGCCTTCCGTAATCATCGCACCATAAAATACCGGCCGGCCATATCTCTCACTTTTCATACAACGGGCCATCATAGGCGACTGGGTTGCATGAAATCCGGAAATAGCACCGCACGCTATACTCACAAACATAATGGGAAAAACCGGCAATACCGAAACATTCGGATGTGTGTTCTCCAAACCTTCCCACAGTTCCGGTAAAGCCGGATGATGAACATACAACATCACCAGAATACCGACTGCCATAAACAGCAAAGCAATGGCAAAAACCGGGTAAATCTTACCGATAATTTTATCCACCGGCAGTAAAGTAGCCAGAATATAATAAATGAATACAACAATAATCCAAAAAGCAACATCCATATAATCGGGTGTCAGCTTAGCCAATAAACCGGCAGGTCCGGCTACAAAAACAGCTCCCACCAACACCATCAGGACCACTGTAAAGCCACGCATGATCTGCTTTGTCGTAGTTCCCAGATAACGGCCAATAATTTCCGGCAGGCTTTCTCCCCCATGCCGGACAGACAACATCCCCGCCAGAAAATCATGGGTCGCACCGGCAAAAATGCTGCCCAACACAATCCACAGATAAGAAGCCGTACCAAATTTAGCCCCCATAATTGCCCCGAATATCGGCCCTAAACCGGCAATATTCAGAAACTGAATCATAAAAATCTTCCAGGCAGGCAAAGGAATATAATCCACACCATCTGCCCTGGTCAAAGCCGGAGTAAGCCGGTTATTATCCGGACCGAAAACCCGTTCGACAAAACGTCCGTACACAAAATAACCGGCAACAAGTACCAACAAACAAATGGTAAATGAAATCATCGCTTATCTATTTTTATTCTTTCCTTTTTTCCGTTCCGGTTTCGCCTTTTCTTTCCTTCTCCGGGATTTGGATTTGAAGCCCTCCTTTTGAACCGCCTGACCTGTTCCCTCCTTTTCATGTATTACAGACTTCGACGGCAAGGATTCTTTCACCAATTCAAAATCCAACTGGCGGGCTACCAGATTAGCTTTTGCCACCCGAATCCGCACCGAATCGCCCAACTGATACTCCTTATGATAATGCCGGCCGACAATCCGGTAGTTGGTTTCATCAAACTCATAATAATCATCATCCAATTCTGTCATAGACACCAATCCCTCGCATTTGGAATCATCCAGCTCCACATAAAACCCCCACTGCGTAACGCCTGAAATCGTACCCGTAAAATCCTCCCCTAACTTATCCGACATATACTCCACCTGCTTATACTTGATGGAAGAACGTTCTGCATTAGCAGCCACCTGTTCCATATCCGAAGAATGTTTACAATATTCCTCGAATTTCTCCTTATTAACCGAACGCCCCTCTTCCAGATAACGTTGCAATAAACGATGGACCATCACATCCGGATAACGACGGATAGGAGAGGTAAAATGAGTATAAAAATCAAAAGCAAGACCGTAATGCCCGATATTATCGGTGGAATAAGCAGCCTTAGCCATAGTCCTGACAGCCAGGGTTTCAATCATATTTTGTTCAGGCTTGTCTTTCACCTCCTGCATCAGATGATTCATTGAAGTGGTTAAAGCTTTACGGCTTCCCGTTTTCACAGCATATCCGAAACGGGAGACAAAACGGTTGAAACTTTCCAACTTCTCCGGCATCGGTTGCTCATGAACACGATAAACAAAAGTCTTGGGTTTTTTCCCTGCTTTCGGTTTACCGATCTGCTCTGCCACTTTTTTATTTGCCAACAGCATAAACTCTTCAATCAGTTTATTGGCTTCTTTCGAACGTTTAAAATAAACTCCGACGGGACGTCCCTTTTCATCTAAGTCGAATTTCACTTCCACCCGGTCAAAATCAATTGCTCCGGCCTTAAACCGCTCCGCCCGTAATCTTTCGGCCAGTCCATTCAGTAACACAATCTCCTCTTTATAATCGCCTTCTCCGCCTTCAATCAGTTCCTGGGCCTCTTCATAAGTAAAACGACGGTTCGAACGGATTACCGTACGCCCGAACCATTGGTCCAACACCTGCGCATCGGCATCCATCTTAAAGACAGCCGAGAAGCACAGTTTATCCTCATCGGGACGTAAAGAGCAGACTCCGTTGCTCAAACGCTCCGGAAGCATCGGAATCGTACGGTCCACCAAATACACCGATGTGGCCCGCCCGTATGCTTCCTTATCCAGAACGGAATTTTCTCTGACATAATAGCTGACATCCGCAATATGGACACCTACTTCATAAATCCCCTCCTTTAATTTCCTGACAGAAAGTGCATCATCAAAATCCTTCGCATCTTTCGGGTCAATGGTGAAAGTAACCACATTCCGGAAATCCCTCCGTCTTCCGATTTCCGCATCCGGAATCTCCAAAGGAATTTTTTCTGCTGCCTTCAACACTGCAGGAGAAAATTTCACCGGCAATTCATATTCCGCCATGATAGCGTTCATTTCCGTATCATTATCTCCCGGTTTTCCCAACACCTCTATCACCTCTCCCACGGGATTCTTCTGGCTTTCCGGCCAATCTTTTATTTTCACCACCACTTTATCTCCATTCTCCGCACCGTTTAAATGCTCCATAGGAATAAACACATCATAGGGCAACTGCTTTCCTGTCGGAATCAAAAAAGCATAATTAGCCGATTTCTGGACAATGCCGACAAAAGTACCCTTCCGCCGTTCAAGAATTTCCACAACCTCTCCTTCCAACCGGCGATTACGACTCCGGGCATACACCAGCACCTTCACCTTGTCTCCGTTCAAAGCATGCTTTAAATTGGGGAAAGCCACAAAAATATCCTCTTCACTCTCGCCGGACAAAATATAAGCAGCTCCTTTAGCGGTCAATTCCACTTCACCCGTAAGATAAGCCCCCGAACGCTTCATCCGGTATCTTCCCATAGAAACTTCTTCCAGTTCCCCATCCCCCGCCATTTCACGGAGGACTTCCGATATTTGTCTCTTCGTTTCCATGGACTTTATCTGCAAACGCATAGCCAACTGCTTATAATTAAAGCTTTCGCCCGGATGATTGGCTATTATCGTACTGAGCCGCTTCCGCACCTCCGTCTTGCCCATCCCCGGCTCCATTTTCTTTTTTTTCTTACCCATACAGGTTTAATTTAATTTTGATTTTCAACTGTCCTGAAATTTCCCGATTTTTTAAATTGCAATTCCTCCGACGCTCTAAAATTAATGATTATAAAAACAAAAACTCCGTTTGTGTCTTGTTTTTATCGAACAAAAGATAAAATCTCTTCCTTTTATCTATGAACACTATAAAATTTACTGCTAAAACCGTCAATTTCATCAGGTCCTGTTGTAAATATGTAATAATTTAAGACTACATTTGCACAAACAACTGAAAAGATTCATGAAAAAGACTTTCTATTTACTCACCTTCCTGACTGCTGTAATTGTATTATTCCCACAATGTCAGCAAGCTTCGCAAGAGAAAAAAGCAAAATACGTATTCTATTTTATCGGAGACGGCATGGGAGTTAATCAGGTAAACGGCACTGAAATGTATTTGGCGGAAAAAGAAGGGTATATCGGGATAAAACCCTTAAACTTCACTCAATTTCCGGTAACTAATTTTGCCACAACCTATTCAAAATACAATTCGGTAACATGCTCCGCCGCTTCAGGTACGGCTTTGGCTTCCGGCACAAAGACCAAAAACAACACCATCGGCATGGACAGCCTCCGGGCAGCTCCTTTATACAGCATAGCAGTAAAAGCAAAAGAAGCAGGCCAGAAAGTGGGAATCACCACCACGGCAAGCATTGACCACGCAACTCCGGCCGCCTTTTATGCCCACCAACCCGACCGGAACATGTACTACGAAATTGCTACGGACCTTCCCAAAACCGGGTTTGACCTATACGCAGGTTCCGGATTTCTGCGTCCCGTAAATAAAAAAGATTCTACGGCTGCCCCTATTTTTCAAATCCTGCAGGATTCCGGTTACCTTGTTGTCAGAGGAACAAAAGAATTTAACGAAAAAGCCGGCTCTGCCCAAAAGGTCGTATTTCTCCAGGAAGAACAAGCATCTCCCAAATGTTTACCTTACGCCATCGACCGGCAGGATAACGACTTAACATTAGCCCAAATCACCGAGAATGCCATCCGTTTTCTGACAAAAGACAATAAAAACGGTTTCTTTCTCATGACAGAGGGAGGAAAAATTGACTGGGCCTGCCACAATAATGATGCAGCCACCGTCTTCAATGAAGTGGAAGACTTTGCAAAAGCCATACAAAAAGCACTGGATTTTTATCACCAACATCCGGACGAAACTCTGATTGTCATTACGGCAGACCATGAAACCGGAGGTATTGTTTTAGGGAAAGGCCCTTATAAATTGAATTTAAATGTCCTGCAACACCAGAAAACATCCGAAGAGCAACTGACAGAAATGATTAAGGCCCTGCGTAAAGAAAAAAACAACAAAGTAAGCTGGGAAGAAATACAAGCCCTTCTGGCCGAACAAATGGGTTTCTGGAAAACTGTTCCATTAAATGAAAAACAGGAAAAAGAACTGAAAGAAGTATACCGCTCTTCCTTCCGGGGAGAAAAAGTAGAGCTGGAGAAAAACCTCTACTCCTCTAATGAACCTTTAGCAGGAAAAGCCGTTAAGATTCTGAACAGCATTGCATTGGTCGGCTGGACCAGTGGGGGACACTCGGCAGGCGTTGTTCCCGTATATGCTATCGGAACCGGTTCAGAACTATTCCAAGGGAAACTGGATAATATTGATATTCCGCGTAAAATTGCTCAGGCTGCCGGTTACGATCAAAACTAAAGAAAAAAGAATCACAAACTGATATAAACAACATGAAACGTGCTATCTTCTTTCTTATATTCGGAATCATAACCATAGAAAGCTACGGTCAACTGGTCAGAAGAAAAGATTATGATGCAGCATTTGCTTTACAAGCAGGAGGAGGCAGTGGAATACTAACTACGTTTCATCATCCCGTTTTATCCCTCACACCCACCGCCGGACTCAAAATGACTTTTCCTTTTACTCGGAAATGGTTTCTGGGAAGTGAAATAAACTACGAGCAACTAAAATACAAAGTTCATAAACAGGTAAATACACCATGGGGAAACCTTCAGGAAAAACAAAAAGCCACTTTTGATTTAAAACAAGTGGGCATACCCGTCTACCTGAAATATATGTTAAACTGCAATAAGGCAAGCCTCCTGTTCGGAATTTACGGAAGCTATACCTTTGATGCCCAATTCACCACCTCGTTCAACGAAGAATCCGATGCGGGAAATGACAACATGGAAGATTGGAACGCTGGAATAGTCATAGGGTACGAACACCGCCTTGCCAAACACTTGAATGTAATGTGCCGCATCAATGCCGGGGTCAGGGAAGTCGTCCGGGATTACAAACTGTTTGGGGACAAACTGTTCCCTGTATCAGCATGCCTCACCCTAAGTTATGACATCTTACGTATCGGTGATTGCGGATGCGACTGACTTATTCTTCCGGACTTTGTCCGATAACAGCCGGAACATTAGTCGTTTCCAGCTCCTCATTTTCAACAATCAGTGTCCGGGCAAAAAGCCAGTAAAGAAGCAATACACATACGACGATAACCCCTATCGTCACCCAAACATTATTTTTCTTTTTTTCCATGTCTGTCCTTTTGGTGTTTTCCAGTTAAAACGAAATTCACACCAGTTGGTTTCCGGAAATCACAATTATTCCTGAAAAAACATCCAAGTAATGTTACTCTTTAGCACAACAAGCCAAATACCGGGCTTTCCATTCCGGATCAGTGAGATACCGGTTGCATAATCCGCTCAGCTCTTCCGTATTCGCATTTCCGAAAGAGTCTATATATTCTGTTGCATAGATTAAAATCAACGGCTGTTTTACTTTCTCATTAATAAAATGTTCTCCTATGTATTTTACATTACAAAGCAATCTTTCATAATAACCGTTCACTTTTTGTCCTTCCCGTCTGGCAAACAAAATAGCCGCTTCCCGAATAAAAGACCTGTACTCCGGAACAGAAACCAATTTCTCATTTTCCACCATATATTCCTGCAACACCTGATAATAATCTTCTCCCGGTTGAAAAGCTGTATCCCCGGAAACCGACGCATATCCCATTGGATACATAAACCATGCATGGGCATACAGATATTTAATCCGTTCCCGTTCCAACCGGTCAAACAAGGGATTGACAGCCTCTAAATCATGTGCATCCAACATCTCCAGCGCTTCATTTCTTTTGACCCCCAACGTCTTCTTATATTCTGCCACCGGAACAGCCAATGCCTTCAAGCCTTCTTCCGAATAGTCAATTCCGGACGGATACCTTACCGCCTCCGCATTCAAAAAGTCCACTGCCGAAGCATTCTTTCCCTCAAACAGAATACCTTCCCGAAACTTTCCTCCGTCAAAAGAGACCTTCACCTCCTCTCCTTCTTCCAGAAAAAGGAGTTTGGAATCCTGACCATATTGTAAATGAGCATAAGCATAACCGGGTATTTCCACCCTGATTTCGGCACATCCCCGAGCATCTAACTCCGATTGTACGGATGCTCCATTCAAAAACAATCCGATTTTAGGATAAGTCATATGCCCGACTTTCACACAAACAACAGCCTCACGGGAATTTTTCTTCTGGCAAGACACCACCGTGCAAAGCAAAATAACAAACAGTAAATTTCTCATGTTCTTATTATTATGATTAATCGAACTTTTCACATAAAAGTATATTCAACCATCCTCCCCGGGCATTAAAATCAATTACCTTCCCCTCATCGTCCAACATAATGGAATAAGGCACACCACTCCCCTCATAAGCCCTGAAAACAGATTTTTCCGGATATTTACGCGCATTCCAATCCTGCAACTGAATCCAGGGCATCTGCTCCTGTGCCAGCGCTTTCTTCCAGGCTTCCGGATCCACGTCAATAGAAACGCTCACAATGTCAAACCCTCTGGAATGGTATTTCGCATAGGCTTCCTTCATGTATGGAATCTCTTCCCGGCAAGGAGTACACCAGGATGCCCAAAATTCCAGTAAAGTATAATGTCCGGGAATTACATAATCCGAAATTTTTTTTATTTCCCCTTCCGGAGTAGCCAACTCCATATCCAAAAAAGGTTGTCCCAAAAACACTTTTTTCTGCCTGAACAAATCCCTGAAATCCTTTCCGGGTTCAGAACTTTGCAACCCGGCAGGAAAAACGGACCAAAGCTGTTCCATTTCCTCCAAGCCCAGAGCAGATTGTCTTTCACACAATTCCCGGGCCACATAAAAACTCACAGGCGAATCGGGATGGTCTTTAATATACTGCATCCGGAAAGAACGCAATTGTCTCTTACGCTCCGTCATTTCCCGGGCCAGCTCCATAGCACGTGTTTCGTCCTCCTTCACATACTGGGCCTCCCGGTATTGACTTCCCAAAAGTCCCAACTCCAACTGTCGCTCCAGATTCCGGCAGGCATTCCGGTACGCCTCATATTCCTGTTGGGCAACCGAAGAACCGGTCACTTGAAATTCCGGCAGGTCCCCGGAATAACCACAGTCTATCCGCACATCCACACTGTCCAAATATACCGGACACTGGTAAACCAATGAAGGATTTTGACGCGAAGGGTCTAAATAAATCATCACTTTACAATAACGGGATATCGCAAACTTTCCCTTCAACTGAAATTTCCCTCCGGAAATAACTGCACTATCAGCAACATAAGGAGTATTCACATCCGAAACAAGCAATTCCACCCTTCTTCCTTCCCATCCCTCCGGAACATTCCCCGTCAGAACATACCCGTCATGCGAAACACAGCCGGCCGTCCATAACAAAAACCAAACGGAATACAACAAATATTTCATTCTTCTATTGTTAAAATGAGGGTGTTTTTTGACACCCTCATATTCTACACATCGTAATTTCTCCCTTGCTTATTCGTAATCCACCACTTCGTAAACAAACTCGTACCTATCTGAAAGTTTCGTAGGTAACAGGCCAAGCATTTCATCCATACTTTCACCTGACATTTCCGTAGATACAACATATCCATCTTCATCATACTCATAAACCAAAGGCATCGGACTTCCTGTCAAAAGAGCAGAAGAAGGCAGATTCACGGAAGGAGTTCCGTTCAATCTCAAAAGTGCAGCATACAATTCAGCTTCCTCGGCTTCCGGATCACCCAAAAGATACAAACACATGGCCACATCTACGCCATAAGAATTATTTTTCCATTCAGGCTGTCCGTATTCAAATAAATCAATTCCATTTTTCTCATCAGACACCAAATTGCCGTCTACAAAACCATATTGCGTATAATATCTGCCTGCCCCACCAATTGTTCCCTGATAATGGTTATTGTCATCGTATTGCCAATCAAAAGACTTTGCTTCATCATCCGGTTTGTATTGCATGGAACTGCTTCCTACCTTCCCATCTTCCAGATTTAAAGTAAACCGCAAAGTGTTATAGCCATCATAAGCTTGATTTTCACCTGAAATCTCATACTCGGTACCGGAAAAAGTAAAAGCCACTTCCCCGTCCCTCCTGGATTCTTTCAAAAGGCCATTTTCATACACCAATTCCAATCCGGTCTCTCCCGACATCGAAGCAAAAAGAGGCTCCAACATCTCACGTAATTCTGCAGCCGAAGAAACTCCAAACATGTCAAAATACTCCTCGGGCAACGTTTCCAAAGGAGACCAATCTGTAACCTCCACAGAACTGATATATCTTATCCCTGCTATTCTTTTAATCACCGGAGCGACAACAACGCTGAATTCATCCTCCAATGTCCATTCCCCACCATTCAGAGCCAATACCAGTTTGTAAGTACCGGCAGACACTGTTGCAGGAATTTTAGCCACAAAACCGTTTGTAACATCCGGTTCAGATAATTCGGTCCGCGTGCCGGCCGCATCTTCAAGAAACACTTTTGCCGTAGCATTAAAACCGGAACCGGCAATAGTTAATTTTTTACCAATTAACCCTTCGGCAGGCACATCCAAACCAACTACCGGCAGAGAAGCGGGCGTCAGAGTGATTTTTCCCAATTCCCATCTACCACTCTGCAACAATACCAAAGTATATTCACCAGCCTGCAAACTCATCGGTACTTTAAAAATAGCTCCGGAAGCTGAAAATTCAACTCCGTCTACTTTTGTTTCCTCACCTTCCGTATCTTTTAAATACAATTGCGCACCATTTGTAAAACCCTTACCGGAAACATTGATTTCTGTCCCGATTTCAGCAGTAGCCGGCATTTTTACTTCCGTGACCGGATTTTGCGGAATCGGATCATCATCATCAGAACAAGCTGAAAATGTACATACAGCACATACCATCAGCCACATTAACCAGATTTTTTTCATAAGATTCAAAATTTAGAGATTAATAAAAAAATTATATAGATTCAGTTTCTTAAAACTGCCGGATTAATTCGTCAATTCCCGGAATTCGACATCTACGATCGGGGCGAAACCTTGATAAAGTTCAGGTGTTTTACCTTTGAAATCACCGTCCAGGTCCGAACCGTCATATACCCGCAGAAGTCCCTCGTTTCCCTTTACACTTCCCACCACCAAATCGTATATCCGTTCTGCATATTTATTTCCGCGATAAAGATTAAACTTGAGACAAGTAATTGTCTCCCCGGGAAGCGTAAACTGTTTTTCTGCTCTCAGGGGCTGTCCGGATAAATCCACCCGGTAGACCGTTCCTCCTACGGCATAGTACATATAATTCTTCAGGGAACTGAAAGCAAACAAATCAGTCACACCGGTAATTCCGGTACAACCTGAGATATCCCCGTAATAGGCCTTTCCCAATACGGCGGAACAATCCATATAAGTGAGCATATCCCCCAATTGAATGCCATACACATACCGCCGGTCGCCATCCGCCAATACCGTGTAAGTAATTCCCATCTTTCCGTTTCCCGGGTCATACTTCGTACTCTCCATATACACATAATCCAATCCCTCAGGAAAACGGTCAAAAGCCTCTCCTATTACCCCGGTCTTTATCCGCCCGGCTTTGGCAAAGTCATCCGCAATCTCCCCGAACTCATTCAATTCGTACAAAGACTCCAGATTCCCGAAAAAATCACTACCCAACCCCGGACAATATCCTACCAACTGTTTATGATCCATATCATACAACAGAGCCACCCCATACATGATCCCTTTGGTCGAAACATTGCATCCTACTTTCGGAGCCACCCTAAAATCTTTATTGACCGGGAAACCATACAAACCGATGTCCAAAGCGGCAAAATACAAATCCGTCCCGCTCACCATAACCTTAAAACCATTGGGCATATAAACAATTTCATACGGAAAAGGTTCCGCACCATTCCCCATCTCATAAAACACCCGGTATTCTTCCTTCCATTCAAAACCATTTTTTCCCAAACGCGTAGCCCCGTCATCCGTCAGCAAATAGAAAGGAGAACCCGACGGAGCAAGTTCTGCAGACAAATGTTGAATGCGCCGTGGTCCGTTCAGAACAGGCATCCCGTTGTCTTTCAGCACATCGAAATACGTCCGGCCTGTGACAACCGAGACCATATCCAGACGGGCCCGGCCCCCATCCGAACACAACACCATCCAACCTTCAGAAGTTGCCTGACTGACTTGCAAATCATAATTCTGCTGCCAATATACCCCACTCGACTTTTCAGTCACCGTAAAATACAACTTATACATCCCTTCCGGCAACCTGACTTCATAATCCAGCTCCCGGGCAGTCCCCAATACCGTTACCTCATCACTTCCGTCCGTTGCAACTGCTTTCCATTCAAATCCGTAACGTTCTGCCGAAAAATCATGACTTCCTAAATCCGGTGTCAATTGCAACCGTTCAAAAGTCAATACAGACATTCTGGCCTCCACTCCCGTAATTTCGGGTTCTGTCAACTCATGATAATCGTAATTACCTAAATCTTCCGAGCAGGAAAACAACACTCCGCAAAGAAGACATATACCTATCCATTTCCAATCTTTCATAACCTGATTCGTTTAATCGGTAGTAAACTTTAGCGGCTCTCCGGTCTCTTTATCAAAAGCCTCTTCATCATAAGACTCGCCTGCCTCTTTCTTCTTCACCTGCTCCTTCACATACAAGGTTATCTCATAATTCATATACACCCATTGGGAAAACGGAATATCGTTCCGCTTCACAAAAAGTCCCGGGTCCATATCAAAATACCGGCATATCAATTCAAATTTCTGCTGGGAAAAAGCCCCGCCATAATCCTCCCTCCACCCTTCCGGAGCCACAGTAAAGCGATCGGAGAATATAATCCGGTACTGCAATATTGAAGTCGTATCAGCTCCGGCCTGCACCAGATAAGGCAAAGGCAAATCAAAATAATCGTTGGCATATAATTCCAATATGATGGAACGACTCTCCTGCTTCAATACCGGCGTTTTCTTCAGCATAACAATATAATTCACCGAGGTCGTATTTGCCGGCATTTCCGCAACCGTCTTCAAAACATAATCCACGCCTTCCACTGCATCCTCCGAACTCACCCGGATTCCCAACGGACGGGCCGTTTCAGAAGGACGTCCCAACAATTGAATCACCACCGGTACATCCAGCGTATCGGCACGCTCATACACAAAAGTCAGACTGGTACTATCCACCAGCGTATTATTCCTCAACCGGTTATTAAAATAAATCCCGTTGATTTCATTAAATCTGCCGGGTTGCTGCTCTTCACATCCCATGAATCCCACTCCTAACAGCCCCATTCCAAAACATATCCATTTATTCAGTTTCATCATCTTAAAATTACCAGGTTTCTTATCGGTTATCCTTCTCCGTATCCGGTAACGGCAGGACAAAAACAGCATTACCGGGCTGCACGTTCTTCTTCTCATCATCCGACCAAATGACCGGTGCATACATCCGCTTATACATAAAAAACAATTGCCCTTCCCCGTACAATTCCCGGATATACTCATACTGCAAAAGTTCCGGCGTCAACACGGACAAATTCCGGACTCCCCGGTTCTTCCGCAGAGTATTGACCCAACCGATGCCGGCATTCAGGTCGGCAGACTGACTTTCCGCCGCGATCAGGTACATCTCGCCCAGGCGTAACATCGGAATCATAGTATTCTGAATCTTTCCGGACTCCTGCATATTTGCATATTTGTAAAAAAAACTGGCGGAATTACTCACTACCCAATTGATATGACGGTAATCATCCTGATTTCCCCCATACTCCGTTCCTCCGAATATCCGTTTATCAATCAAGTCTTTCTCCATCTTAAACACAAAAGTGGTACGACTGGGATCAAAATAATTCAGAAACAATTGTCCCCGGCTGGTATGCGAAAGAGCAAACAATATTTCTGACGAAAAAATGCGGTCGGGATCATCCGGCGAACCGATAACCAATTTTCTGTCTACAAAAGGGAAGATCCCATCATTAGCAGCCTTAATAACCTCTGTCGAATAACTATAGGCTCTTTCTCTTTCACCTGCATACAAAGCCACCCTGGCCAGCAGACCGGTGACAGCATAATAGTTCAACCGCAAAGCCCGGTAACGCAGGAAATTCGTCCCTCCGTCCGAAGCCTCGTCCATCATCGTACCCCCGGTGATTACCGGATCTTCTTTCAATAACAGCCGGGCTTCCTTCAAATCAGCCAAAACCTTTGCCACAACCTCCGAAGCAGGCAATAACTCCTCCGGATTCAAAGTCTCGGCTGTATAATACGGAATACAAACCATCTCTTTATCCCGGGAATAAACAGGACCAAACAAACGGAACATATCAAAATGCAACATCGCCCGTAAAGCCAGAGCCTCACCCCGGATGATATCATAATTTATTCCGGTAAAAAGATTTTTCTTCTTCTCCATATTCGCCAGCAACTTATTGCAGTTCAGAATCAAGGCATAGGCCTTATCCCACGTCTTATCCAATCTGTCCCTCCAATAATCCGTGCCATACGTATAGTCTTTAAGATCAGAATAATTCTTCCACACCTTAGCATCACTCCCGATCTCGTACGCCCCCCCCATAATCTCTATCATCTCCACCGTCAAGGTGCTGCCATACAACTCCTCTTTATTCAATTCAATATAAATGCCGTTGAGCAGTTTCTGAAATCCTTCCTGCGACTTTGTCAATTCATTTTCTGAAATCTGGTCGTAAGGTTCCACGTCCAACCAATGGTTGCACCCGCCAAACAACAGCGAACAACAGCAAATCCAACTCAGTATTTTCATCTTCATGTTCATATAAGCATTACATTAAAAAGTTGCCGATAAAGAAAACGACACTGTACGGGCAAAAGGATAATCAATTCCCCGTTCGCTTTTCACCGACGAACAACGGAAAATATCATTCATATTTGCCTGTACATTCAAAGCCGACAGCCCCATTTTCCGGACAAAAGGCTGGGTAAACTCATAACCCACATTGAACGACTCTCCGCTAATCACATTTTCGTCCATCACAAACCGTGATGACTTATCCGTCGTCTGTGTCATAGAAATTCCTTTAAACTGAGCTTCCCGGTTTTCCGGAGACCAACGATTGTACAAAGCCCGTTTATCCTGATTATTATAGATATCCTCCGTCGAAATATTTTCTACCTTCTGGAAAAGAGCCTCATTGAATAATTGTCCGCCGAGGGAATAACGGAAATAACATCCCACAGACAAACCTTTATAATAAAATGTTGTACCCAAAACACCTTCCAGTTTGGGTTCCGTATCTCCGACCACCACTTCATCACCCGTATCATAAGTAAACGAATAAGAACCATCCCTTTTAATAAACAACTCTTTCCCGGTGGCAGGGTCAATTCCTGCCGACCGTACCGCCCAGATGGCCGTAGGACTACCCCCGTCATAGTAACGCGTAGTACCCGCCAGAGAGGCTTTGCCCTCATCATTCAGCGAACTGAAAGCATTCCCGATTTTAGCATACTTTGCCTTGGCATGGGTACCATTCAGGCTGATATTCCAATTAATCCGCTCAGCAGGACGATACACCGGAGAAATTTTAACAGTCACTTCCAACCCGTTTGTTTCCTGTTGTCCGGCATTCATAGCCACTGTCTTCACACCCATAGACCCTGGAGTAGTAATAAAAGCAAGCAACGGATCGGTAATCTTTTTGTAATAATCGAAAGTAATATTCAACCGGTTGCCCCACATCGTAATATCCGTTCCCACATTATAATTTATCGTTTCCTGCCAGGCCAGATCCTGATTCCCCAACTTATCCAATATCAATCCGGAGCCGAAAATATTCGTCATCCAGTTATTAAATGCATAAGTAGAAAAAGCCTGATAAGCTGAAAAATTCTGATTTCCGGGATTACCGGCAGAAGCCCGGAGTTTCAGCATCTGAAACCATTCCGACTGCCGCATAAACTGCTCATTATGAATATTCCAGCCAATCCCTACAGACCAGGTATTCCGGAAACGGTTATTCGTCCCGAACATGGAGGCCCCGTCACTCCGGTAATTAAAATCCAGTAAAAAACGATTGTCATAAGAATATCCCCCGTTCAGGTAAAAACTGGCTGCCCGTTTCTGACTCTCGGCATAAACCGACTTACCTCCTTCCGGATATCCATTGGCAAAAGAAGGAGCTCCGAACTGGTCTTCCGTAAATCCATTCGCTTTATATCCGTTGGTGACACCTTTAGTCGTACTGAAGTTAAAGCCACCCACCGCATTCACCATGTGTTTCTCAGCAAATAAACGCCCGAAAGTAACAGCCACATCCCCCTCATAATTCATATTTTTCTTCAACGAATGGGAAAAAAGTCCCCGCTCCGTCACCTCCATATCATCAAAATCCGTATGTTGCGGGGAAAGCCGGCTACTCGTAGTAGCATTTGATTTGGTAATTCCGAATTTTCCGCGTACACGCAAATCCTGAGTAGCAAACCATTCCACAATAAAATTATTGGTAAACCCAAACTGGTCACCCTTGTCGTAATTATTCAGGTGAGCATTCCACAAGGGATTAGATACCATTTCCGACATATTGTAACCATCTCCCGGAAAATAATACAGATATTTACTTACTCCACCTTCTTCATTATATTTCTTATAATAAGGATTCGCATTGGCATATTCATAAAAAGGAACCGACGGATCATTCGTCTCCACATAATTCAAAGTAAGTTTATTGCTGAACTGAAATTTTCCTGTCCGGTAAATTAGATCAATATTTCCGTCAATCGTCTGCCGGTCCGACCCCTTCATAACTCCCTGAACGCGGCCATAACTCAATCCGATGCCATAACGCACATTTTCCTCCCCCCCCTCGGCATAAATATTATGCTTGTGGGTGAAACCGGTTTGCAAAGGCTCACTCAACCAATACGTATTTATTCCCTTTTCTATCCCTTTCAAACGAGCATTACGCAAACTATCCAGACGATATTGATTAAAAATATCCGAATTCCTGTCTTTATAAACCCCGGCCAGCGTTTCAAATTCCAGTTTTTCCCTGGAATTCATCAAATTATAATCCGTCAAATCAGCAACAGTCACACTAAAATCTCCTTTATAGGAAAGCTGCAATTTGCCCCTTTCCGGAGCCTTTGTTTCAATAACAACCACACCGTTGGCAGCTTTCGAACCGTAAATAGCTGTTGAAGCCGCATCTTTCAGCAAAGTCACCGAAGCCACCCGGTTCATATTCAGGTCCATAATCGTTTGCAACGTTGTCTCAAACCCATCCAAAATAAATAAAGGCTGATTGGGATCCGTCCCATACTCTTCTTTCAATCCCATCACACTGCTTTTTCCCCGGATTTCAATATCCGGCAACCGGTTAGGGTCAGAACCGAACTGATTGCTTTCCATAATCCTGAAAGAAGGGTCCAACGTTTTTAAACTCTGCAAAACATTCTGTGTTCCCACAGCCTTCAATTCCTCCGATTTAAAAGTGGTGGACGAACCTGTGAAACTCTCTTTCTTACGCTGATAAATACCGGTAACAACAACATCCTCCATCTGAACCAGGGCCGGTGTCATAAATACCCTGAAAAAATCATCCGCATTTTTTCCGGTAAATCTTTTCACTAATTTCTCATAACCGACAAAAGAAAAGACAACATTATACTCTCCCACCGGTACCGAAAGGGCATATTCCCCTTTCTCATTGGTAGTAGTGCCAAGCAATGTTTCCGTTTCCAGATAAACCGTCACACCTGTCATAGGCATCTTTTCTTCGTCCAGCACCACCCCTTTCAGGGTCACCATTTTCACTTCTCCGACCTGCGACCGGGATTCCGGACGAGGCAAAATAATAATGGTATGCTCCTCTATGCGGAAAGTAAAATCGGTTTCAAGCAAAATACCGGCCAGCACATCCTGAAGCTTCGCTTCTTTAAAATCGGCATTTACCCGCTTCCCACACTTGGCCAATTGATTTGCATTATAAAAAAATTCAAATCCTGTCGTTGCACTCACCTCTTTCAAAGCCTCTGTCACGGTAAGGTTTTCCAATCTTATGGTCAGCACAGCCTGAGCATAAGATGCCCTAAGCGTATGGCACAACACCAGAAATAACATCAGCAAACAAGTTTTCGCCTGACCTCCTCTTTTTCGGGGGAAATGCCATTTTTTTATAAATCCTGTTTCTCTCATATTGTCTCCATTCATATTTAACTCCCAAAAAGGGACGTTTTTTTTCGGTTATTTTTCTCTGTTATTATTCGTTTTCACCAAACGGTCTTTTTCCACTATTTTCTATGTTCCTGCTCTCGGATTCCAGGGGGGTCCTTATAACACAAACTACAAAACACAACACTCGTATTCCCCTGAAAAATAACGCTCTTCACTTTATATTCTCCTAAAACGGACAACTCCGTCCGTACTCAAATCCTACATAAACTGTTTTATTTTCCACCCCTCAGATTTAGTTCTGCACTCCCACCAACCCTCCATCCAAAAAAAACGTCCATTTATTTTAGACGGACCACCCCATTCTCCACTTCACAAACAATATCCGTTGTTTCCGTAACCAACTTTATAATATAATCCATTCCCCGCTCATAACGAATTTTACCGGAAAAAGTATAATCTTTACATCTGTCAGCTACATACATTTCTATTCCATACCTTCGGGCCAGCCTCTGAACCAGATTTTCCAACCTCTCATTCTCAAACCAAATCCATCCCTCTTTCCAGACAGAATAAAGAGCAGCATTTACCTCCGAGACGTTTACTCCTCCAGCCTCACAATCCAGGCATACCTGCTGGTCCGGGCACAAAACCACCTCCCGTTGGATTTCCTGCGCCATATACTTGATTTTCCCGCTGACTAAAGTTGTTGTATGAACAGGCGAATCCGCATAAGCATTTACATTAAAACTTGTCCCCAATACCCGGATGCTTTCTCTTTTTCCGAATTCTACATAAAAAGGGTGAACGGTGTCCCGCCTCACTTCAAAAAAGGCTTCACCCTCCAACTGAACCCGCCTTTCCTCCGCACCTTCAAAAGAAGCAGGATATTCCAATGAAGAACCTGCATTCAACCACACCTCACTACCATCCGCCAAAGTCAACTGAAACTGACGACCCGCAGGGACTTCTACCCTCAGCCTCCTTCCCTTTTCAACAGAAATCTTTTTCCCTGAAGCCATAAACAAAGCGACCTCCTTTCCCGTATGATTTTCTATTTTCACCATACTATCCAGACAAGTCTGCATTCCATTATCCGAAGTTAACACCACTTCATTCCGGACACCCTTCTTCTCCGCATGCGACCGGCCATAAATTTCCGGCTGTAGTTTTGTATTCTCCCCGGAAAAAAGAAGGAAAATTCCAGCCATAGCTGCTGCAACACCACTTCCCACAGAGAAATACAATATCCGGCGTCTTTTCATCTTCCGGAGGACACGCCCTTTCACATCCTCATAATCCGCCACGTCAACAGCTTCATGAGTAGAAGTTTCAGACAATTTATCCCAAATTTCATTCAATAAAGGCTCTTCATCTTCGCCGATTTCATATTCAGGCCATTCAGGCTCACGCGTATTCATAGGGAATAAACTTTATTCATTATAATAAATACACCAACCCGGAAAACTACGTACCCGATTCCTGTCTTTTTTTCATTTCTCCCCGCAGTCTCTTTATCACTTTGTACAATATGGTCTCGACTGTCCGTACCGATATGGATAATTCTTTCGCAATATCCGCATTCTTTTTCCCCTCCCAAAAACTCATCATCAACACCTTACGACTTTTTTCCGGCAACTGGGCAAGCACTCCGGGCAATGCCTTGATCCTATCCGTTACCTCTTCATCTTCCTCACAAATATCTGAAAATACTGCCATCATTTTCTCTTCCCGGACTTTTCTGGCTATATTGTATTTTAACAAACGCAAAGCATTATTATGAACCGCCCTCAGCAAATAATTCCGGATCGACTTACTCTCATCCAACTTCTTCCGGTTCATCCATACGGCAACAAACATATCCTGCACCACCTCGTACGCAGCCTCCTCATCCCGTAAGATGGTACTCGCATATCTCCTCAAAGGGATGCTATAAGCCAGATAAAGTGCCTTGAAAGCCGTTTCATCACCGGCTTTCAAGGCTTTTACCAAACGACAGTTATCTGATAGCACCTTTCCCATCACTTTCGGAATACTTTACAAGTAAATGCAAATTTACAAAAACTGCGTAGCAAACTTTTGGAATCAACTCAGAAAACACTCGTTTTTCTTTTTAATTTAACTTGTTTTAATAAATTTCTCCCGAATGAATATCTTACATTGAAAACGAGCCAAACAAAGTCCACCGATCCGACCCGTTTTACTGCTTTAATTTACAATATTCCAATAAGTTGAAGGAAATAAAAAAACTCCTGAAAACATTTATTTTCAGGAGTTTACTTCTTGAATTCGTGGGTCCTGAGGGATTCGAACCCCCGACCCTCTGGGTGTAAACCAGATGCTCTGAACCAACTGAGCTAAGAACCCGTGCTCTCTTATCGATTGCGGGTACAAAAGTAGCTATTTTTTTTATTCCGCCAAATTATTTCGAAAAAAATATAAGATTTCAGATATTTATCACGTTACAAGACATCACAACTTTGACATGCAATGATAATCTGCACCGGAAGTTCCAGGATTGAGAAACCGTTGGCTATACCTTGAAAAAACGCACAATCGTTTAACAAATAATTAATAGACGGATTAACATTTATTAGAAAACCATTTGGTCAACATATCAAAATTCACTCTACATTTGTGCCGTCTTTAAAAAAGATTGTTTTTCATAAGTTTGTATGGTTTAGGTTAGTAAGTTTAAGGGTCGGTAACGACCCTTTTATTTTTTATAATCTGAAAAAATAAAAATCAATCACTGAACAATGACTGGTATTCTCGAAATCGAAGGAATGGAGTTTTTTGCCTATCACGGTTGTTTCGAAGCAGAACAAACAGTAGGGAATAAATTTTTAGTATATGCTTGTTTACATTACGAATGCAGCAAACCGGCATCTTCCGACCAAATCACGGACGCCCTCAGCTACCAAACGGCTTATGAAATCATCGCCCGTGAAATGATGAAACGCTCCCATTTATTGGAAAATGTAGGCCAACGCATTCTGAATGCTTTATATGAAACTTTCCCTCAACTCCAATATGCTAAAATAAAAATTTCAAAAATGAACCCTCCTTTGGGAGGACAAATCCGGTGCACAAGTGTCACTTTAGAGAAATAATTTAGCAGATTATTTGGAACTAAAAGAAAATCCCTCTATCTTTGCATCGCAATTACAAAAGGGTCGGTTGGCCGATAGGTTAGGCAACGGTCTGCAAAACCGTGCAGAGCGGTTCGATTCCGCTACCGACCTCTATTTAATGCAGAGACCTCTGAAGTTTTCGTTCAGAGGTTTTTTCTTTAGAAAATAAAGAGAAATCAAAGCATTCTCCGAATCTACAGCAGAAAATATTACTTTTGCAAACCGATTCAATCATCTTTCAACTATGGCCAATGAAATTCTGATATATACCGATGGTGCAGCCAGCGGTAATCCCGGACCGGGAGGCTTTGGAGTGATATTAAAGGCAGGTATTCACCGGAAAGAACTCATGGCAGGTTTCCGGAAAACCACCAACAACAGAATGGAATTATTAGCCGTCATTATTGGTCTGGAAGCCTTGAAACAACCCAATCGCCAGGTGACCGTCTACTCCGACTCCCGTTATGTCGTAGATGCCATAGAAAAAGGATGGGTCTTCGGATGGGAAAAAAAAGGATTTAAGGATAAAAAAAATCCTGACTTATGGAAACGTTTTTTAGCGGTTTTCCGCCAGCATCAGGTAAAACTGATTTGGATCAAAGGTCACGCCAACCATCCCGAAAACGAACGTTGCGACCAACTGGCAGTACAAGCCTACAAAATGCCGGATTTGCAAATAGACTACTACTATGAAGCAGAACATGATGATTCCTTAAATTTTTTCATTTAAGACTGAAAAAATACTTTAGATTCTATCTTCATCTATTTTTTAATATTACATTTGCACCAATTTTGGCGGTGATGGTGTACCGTCAGAAAAAAGCAATTATTTAAATTAAACTTTGCAATGAAAAAAATATTAATTCTCGGCGCAGGAGGACAGATCGGCTCTGAACTGGTTCCTCATTTGAGATCTATCTACGGTGAAAACAATGTGGTAGCAGCTGACATCAGCGCAGAAAAGTGTAAAGCTTTAGCAGAAGCCGGTCCATTTGAAGAAGTCAATGCACTGGATGGCGAACAATATTCTTCTATTGTAAAAAAATATGGTATTGACACCATTTTTAACTTGGTTGCTCTTTTATCAGCTACCGGCGAGAAAAACCCGAAACTGGCATGGGACATTAATATCGGTGCCCTGACCAATTCTTTATACATCGCAAAAGATAACAATTGTGCTGTCTTCACTCCGAGCTCTATCGGTGCATTCGGTAAAGACACCCCTAAAGATAAAACTCCGCAGGACACCTTACAACGTTCCAACACCACAATGTACGGTGTTTGCAAAGTAACCGGAGAGCTATTAAGCGACTACTATTTCCATCGTTTCGGTGTAGATACCCGTAGCGTACGTTTCCCGGGACTGATTTCTTACGTTACCCTGCCCGGCGGCGGTACGACCGATTACGCAGTAGAAATTTATTACGATGCCATCCGCAAAGGTTCTTTCACTTGTAATGTAAAAGAAGGTACGTACATGGATATGATGTATATGCCGGACGCCCTGAATGCAGTGGTACAGTTAATGGAGGCAGACCCCACGAAACTAAAACACCGCAATAGCTTTAACATTGCTGCAATGAGTTTTGAGCCTGAGCAAATTGCTGCTGAAATCCGCAAACACATCCCGGATTTCAAGATGGACTACCAAATTGACCCGGTAAAACAGGCTATCGCCGATAGCTGGCCAAACAGCATGGATGATACCTGCGCACGGGAAGAATGGGGCTGGAAACCCAAATACGATCTGCAAAGCATGACCATTGACATGTTGGCTAAAGTAAAAGAGAAATTTGAAAAAGGTTTGATTAAATAAAATCACCAAACCCTTCGGCTAATGAGGTTGAATTTGAAATTCAACCTCATTTTTTTTGCAGAATAGAAAAGCTTCTTTAACTATTTTTTTATTTCGCCGAAAAAAGTATCTTTGTTCGGTTTGTGCGTTCAGCAAGTGGCAATTATATATTAATTCATAAAAACAATAAAAATGATTTATTCACAGGAAGTACAACACATGTGCGTTGTCAAAAAAGGTCCGAACCACGGACCCGCCCCAATTCCTGAAGAAGGCAAATGGGTAAAAGCGAAAGAAATCAAAGACATTTCAGGTTTAACTCACGGTATCGGTTGGTGTGCACCACAACAGGGCGCCTGCAAACTGACTCTGAACATTAAAGAAGGAATCATTGAAGAAGCTTTGGTGGAAACTATCGGATGTTCCGGTATGACTCACTCAGCAGCAATGGCAGCAGAAATTCTACCGGGCAAAACCTTATTGGAGGCTTTGAATACGGACCTGGTTTGCGATGCTATTAACACCGCAATGCGTGAACTATTCCTGCAAATCGTATACGGACGTACCCAGAGTGCTTTCTCTGAAGGAGGGTTGGTCATCGGTGCCGGACTGGAAGACCTGGGTAAAGGCCTTCGCAGCCAAGTTGGAACCATGTTCTCTACCAAAGCCAAAGGAGTACGCTACCTGGAACTGGCAGAAGGTTATGTTACCCGTCTGGCCCTTGACGAAGACGATGAAGTTTGCGGATATGAATTTGTTCGTTTAGGTGTAATGATGGACCTGATCAAAAAAGGTACCGATGCTAATGAAGCGTTGAAAAAAGCCACTGCGAACTACGGACGTTTCGCCAATGCAGCTAAATATATTGACCCACGTCACGAATAAAATAGGAGGAACATACTATGGCAAAAAGAGAAGTAAAATTTGAGAGTCAGGATCGTCGGATCAATCAGATCAACAAAGTATTAAACTCCTACGGCATCGCATCTATCGAAGAAGCTGAAACGATTTGCGACGCAAAAGGAATCGATCCTTATTTAGAATGTGAACAAACCCAAAATATTTGTTTTGAAAATGCAAAATGGGCCTACGTTGTAGGTGCAGCAATCGCCATTAAAAAAGGTTGTACGAACGCTGCTGACGCAGCCGAAGCAATCGGCGAAGGTTTACAGGCTTTCTGCATCCCGGGTTCTGTTGCCGATGACCGCAAGGTAGGCCTGGGCCACGGTAACTTAGCCGCCCGTCTGCTTCGTGAAGAAACCCAATGCTTTGCTTTCCTGGCAGGACACGAATCCTTCGCCGCTGCGGAAGGGGCTATCAAAATCGCCGAAATGGCTAACAAAGTGCGTAAAAATCCTTTACGGGTAATCCTGAATGGCCTGGGAAAAGATGCTGCCATGATAATCTCGCGCATCAACGGATTTACTTATGTACAAACTGAATTTGATTATTATACCAGCGAACTGAAAGTAGTAAAAACCAAAGCTTACTCTGACGGTCCCCGCGCAAAAGTAAATTGTTACGGAGCTGACGACGTACGTGAAGGTGTTGCTATCATGTGGAAAGAAGATGTAGATGTATCTATTACCGGAAACTCTACCAATCCGACCCGTTTTCAGCATCCCGTAGCAGGTACCTATAAAAAAGAACGCGTACTTGCCGGTAAACCCTATTTCTCTGTAGCTTCCGGCGGTGGTACGGGACGTACCCTTCACCCGGACAACATGGCTGCCGGTCCCGCATCATACGGTATGACCGACACCCTCGGACGTATGCACAGCGACGCCCAGTTTGCCGGTTCATCCTCCGTACCTGCCCACGTGGAAATGATGGGCTTCCTCGGTATGGGTAACAACCCGATGGTAGGCGCAACCGTAGCCGTAGCTGTTTCCGTAGCTCAGGCATTAGCCAAGTAATCAGAAAGTTAGCAGCTTTATATCCAGAATCCTGCCGGGTTGTTCCGGCAGGATTTTTTGTATTTAAACTTAAACAGCTACAATACAAGGCAGTACGGCATTAAAAACAGAAAAAAGAAAAGCAACACAGCCATCCCACAGAACACTTGTAGGACGCGGAAATTTGACTTATATTTGTAACATTGGGGTATCATCCACAACAACAAACATTAACGTTTTAGTCTTACCGGAACCGAAGCAACTGTCTGGATAAACGGAAAGTTTGTGCATGAAAATCTCCCCCAATAGATTATCATAACGCACATAAGCGTAGAAACAAATAAAGAAAATAAACTATGAGCAACGAAATTTTATATATCCTTTTGCCGGACTATGCCGCGCATGAAGCGGTGTATCTTTCACAGGCTATTGCCTCTGATGAATTTGCGCTGAAAGAAAATCCGAAGTATATCAACAAGGTTGTGGCTCCCACATTGGAGCCGGTTAAATCCATAGGCGGCTTCCGTACCCTGCCCGATTATTCCTTTGAAACGATGCCCGATGATTATGCAGCATTGGTGCTGATTGGAGGCTTCGGATGGAGTACGCCTGTTGCAGAACAGGTCGTGCCGATTGTCCGGCAAGCCATTGAAAAAGGGAAAATTGTCGGAGCAATCTGCAATGGAGCTTCGTTTATGGCAAAGCACGGATTCCTCAATTCTGTTAAACATACCGGTAACGGCCTGGAACAACTGAAACTATGGGGTGGCGGAAACTACACTAATCCGGACGGCTATGTCCATACCCAGGCGGTCGCCGACAACAAAATAACAACCGCCAACGGCTCCGCAACACTTGAATTTGCAAAAGAACTGCTTTTATTGCTTGAAAACGACACACCGGAACGTATCGAAATGTACTATCAGTTCAACAAACAGGGTTTTTGCTTGCTTTTCGCCAATCAATAGCCGTATGGATCACCAGAATAAGAAATACATTTATTGGCTATGTGCCACGGTGGTCATAATGTTCGTCCTGCCTTTCGCGGTGGCCCGTCTTACTTCGGAGTGCAGCGGCATGGTATTGTGTATGATATTGTTCCTTGTCCTCAATCCGGTATATTCAATAATATTGGGAGCCAATTGCGGAAGGAATATCAGGCAAATGTGGAGTATTCCGCTGATTTCAGCAGCGATGTTCCTGTCCGGGACCCGGATATTCTTTGATATAAAGGAAACCGGGTTCATTATATATGCCGCAATCTATCTTGCTCTGGGCTGGATTGCGATGTTCACAGGCAAATATATGAGGAAAACATGAATAACCTGTTAATTTACCGACACACCAAACTATTATTTATTCGTTTAACTGTTTGATTGAGCAGAAAACGAATCCGTCTCAAATTATTAAACAGTCAAACGAATAACACATTTACTTCGCTCTGGGTCTTTTCTGAAACAAAGAAATAATCCAAAGCAAGACAATAGCTCCGATAAAAGCCACAATCAGATTTGCAATAATCCCGCCTGTAGAATGTAACCCGATCAGACTAAAAAGCCAACCGCCCAGAAGACTACCTACAATTCCGATAAGGAAATTGACAATCAAGCCAAATCCTCCTCCCTTCATAACCGTACCGGCTGCCCAGCCGGCAACAATTCCTACAATAATAAACCATAAAAATGACATAAGCAATCTGTTTTAATATTTGTATAGGTTTTACCGGATAACACCGGAAAAGGTTACAATATCAATAACCCGGAGGTATAGCCTCACACAAACCGGATACAGAAAGAACATTCCTGGCCGCTTTTCCGTAAACCACACAAAAAAAACAAATGATACGTAAAGAATTTTACACATTATTACTGGTCATAGTGACCGGAATAATATTACCGGCCAAAGCTCAACCCGGACTGGATACAACCTGGCGACGGGGAGGAAACATCGGAATCAACCTCAATCAGGTAAGCCTCAGCAATTGGGCTGCCGGAGGAGAAAACGCCGTCGGTTTTAATATGCAATTCAACTATTTCGCCAATTATAAAAAAGGCCGGCATCTCCTCAACAACACGCTGGAAATGGACTACGGACTGAATAAAACCAAATCCGAGGGTACGAAAAAAACAAACGATAAACTCTATCTGTCTTCCATATACGGATACGAGTTGCGGAAAAATTTGTACCTGAGCGGTCTTCTCACCTTCCAGACTCAATTTGCAAAAGGTTATGATTATAATACCGACCCGCGTACTTACATTTCCCGTTTTATGTCTCCGGGATATTTGCTTATCGGAGCTGGTCTTACCTGGACTCCCAGGACCTGGTTTACGGCCACTTTTACACCAGCCACCTGGCGCGGTACTTTTGTCAACAGTAACATCCTTTCGGACGAGGGACAATTCGGCGTTACACCTGGCAAACATCTTTTTTCCGAATTCGGGGCAAATCTCCGAATGGAAGCCCGTTATGAATTCCTGAAAAATATGAGCATATTTTCCAGGCTGGCTTTTTACTCAAACTATCTGAAAAATCCCCAGAATATAGATATCACCTGGGACGTGCAATTGATCATGGCAATCAATCAATGGTTCTCTACTACACTGACCACCAACATGCTCTATGATGACGACACGAAAATTCTGCAAAAAGACGGCAGCAAAGGACCCCGTTTACAATTCAAAGAAGTTTTAGCTTTAGGATTTCAATTTACTTTTTAAAAAACTTTCCCGGATGAAAATGTATTCATCCGGGAAAATTACACACAAAACTTCTTTCCTCCCCGCTCAGAGACGAGCTTCAACAAAAGCCCTGATAAAATCAATGGTTTTCTCTATTCCGTAAAGAGAAGTATTGATGCAGAGGTCGTAAGATTCTGCAGCACCCCATACTTTATCCGTATAATAATTATAATACGAAGCCCTGGATTTATCCGCTTTACGGATATATTCCTCAGCCTCTTTTTCACCAATGTGGTTATATTCCATCGCACGATGGATCCGGTCTTGCCGGGAAGCGCTGATAAAGACCGAAATACAATCCGGATTCTCCCTCAGGATATAATCCGCACAACGGCCGACCAACACACAGGGGCCCTCAGCAGCAACCTTCCGAATCACATCGGACTGAATCCCGAATAAAGATTCGTTGGAGAGATAATCACTGCTTTGGAAAATGGCATTATTTATCGTAAATCCCATAGCCAATGCCTTCAATAAACTCCCGGAAGTCTTCTCATCTGCTTTCTCAAAAAACTCCCCGCAAATACCGCTTTCTTTAGAAGCCAGACTAATCAGTTCCTTATCATAATAAGCTATACCCAATTGCTCAGCCAACTTTTTACCTATGGTACGGCCTCCACTTCCGAATTGACGACCGATGGTTACAATAATACTTTTTCCCATAATATTGATATTGAACTATAAATAAATCACATGACCATATTTTCCTCTTTCATAACAACTCTTCCCCGATTGCTCCCCTCTTGAACTTCTTCATTTGCCAGCCTAACATCAGACCGGTAGTGATTGTAGATAAAGCATCAGCCACCGGAAAACTTCCCCACACTCCGTCGGGTCCCCAATAGTGTGGCAGGATAAACAGGCAGGGTACTAAAAAAATCAATTGCCGGGTCAAAGAAAGAAAAATAGCCTTCCCGGCCATCCCGATAGACTGAAAAAAACTGGTAGACACCATCTGAAATCCGATTACCGGCAGCATCAGCAAAATCAATCTCATGCCATGTTCCGCCAAGCCGATCAATCCCTCGTCCGTAGTAAAAAAACGAATAATCGTACGCGGGAAAATCTGACAAATCAGAAATCCCAGTGTAGTTACCGTAGTACCGCATAAAATGGTGTATTTAAGAATCTGAATGACCCGTCCGGATTGCCGCGCACCGAAATTATACCCCGCAATCGGCTGCATGCCCTGATTAAATCCCATTACAATCATAATAAAAAGAAAAACCACCCGGTTAATAATGCCATAAGCGCCAATATACATGTCCCCGCCATGTGTTTTTAATCCGTTATTCACCAACATCACCACCAGACAGCTGCATATATTCATCAAAAAGGGAGAAAGGCCAATAGCCAACATACTCCATACAATATGCCATTTCACATGAAATATACCACGCTGGAAACGAATATAGCTCTTCCGGCTGATAAAATGTACCAATACACCAAGCAAAGCCAGGAACTGAGCACAGATGGTTCCCAATGCAGCACCCCGGATTCCCATATCGAACACGAAAATAAACAAGGCATTCAATACCCCGTTTATGGCCACGGCAAATAAAGTAGCCGCCATCGCCCTTTGCGGATAACCGGAAGCACGCATCACCTCATTCAGTCCCATATATATATGAGTAATCAGATTTCCGTAAAGAATCACTTTCATATAATCGCGGGCATAGGGCAACGTATCTTCACTGGCTCCAAAAAAATAAAGAATAGGTTCCAGAAAAATCAGACATACCGCCATGAACAGCAACCCGATGGTTATATTCAGTAAGAGCACATTTCCCAATACCGCCTCCGCACTTTTGAGGTCTTTCTGTCCCATTTTCACAGATACCAGGGTAGAAGCACCCACTCCCACAAGAGAACCAAAAGCCGCAGCCAGATTAATAAAAGGGAAGGTAATTGCCAATCCGGCAATAGCCAGGGGCCCCACACCATGCCCGATAAAAATGCTATCCATCATGTTGTACAACGAAGCCGCTGTCATGGCTATAATAGCCGGTATAGCATAGCGCATCAACAATTTTCGAATATCCTCCGTACCCAAAGCCAGAGGAGTCTTTTCAGTCATACTTCATCATTTAAAGTTATTGAATCATTCCCCTTCAAATCACCGCCTATGAATTAATGATTGCTTTCAAAGCTTCAATAGCCTCCTCTTCCGGAACAGCCGTACGCACCATCTCCCGTCCTTTATAAAGGTTAACCTTACCGTTCCCGGCACCCACATACCCGTAGTCTGCATCTCCCATTTCACCGGGGCCATTGACAACACACCCCATAACGGCAATCTTCAGCGTACTCAGATGCCCGAAAGCAGCTTTTACCTTAGCCACTGCCCCCTGCAAATCGAAGAGAGTGCGCCCGCATCCGGGACAACTGATAAACTCAGCTTTATAACGACGCACTCCGGCTGACTGCAAAATGTTTTGCGAAAGCTGAACAGAAAATTTCACATCCGACGTACAAATCCATAATCCCCACGCCAACCGGTCCAGGAAAAAGCCCCCTAACCGGGAAGCCGCCAACAAAGTATTCTTCCGATTATCATTCCCCGGCAAACATATCCGCAAAACCACCCGGTTCTGTACATTTCCCTCCCATAATTCACGGAAAACTTTCCGAAAATAACCATAATCGGGTTCACCCGCCACCACCAATATTACCCGCTCATCCTTTCGCAAACGCTCCAGAAAAACCTCATCCAATTCTTCCAAAACATTTATCTCCACCAGTGCAGAGGTATCTGCTCCCCACCCTTCCAAATATTCTTTCACAGACAACAGAGGCACTGCCCGGCGATTGTATACATGAGCCATATCCAGCAACTCCGGAGGGACCACCACCATCGTCTCCGACGGCAACTTAGTCAATTCGGGTCCAAGAGTTTCCGTATATATCATCTCAGGAACCTTTACTCCTCCTTTTAAACGCGACCCCCGAACAGCATCTGTTTCTCCTTTTTCAAATCCCAATTGCCTGCTTATCTCTTCATCCCACACTTTCAATCCGGACAAATCAGCCACCACCACCGGATGATTACACTCTCCTTTCAACGGAAACCCGGCCTCTTCATAAACGGGACGGTCGCATAACTGTACCAGCATCCGGGCCACCGGGATTTCAGCTTCCGGCTCTTCCGTTAAGGACACCCGTATCGTATCTCCGATCCCTTCATTCAACAACGTTCCTATACCAATTGCCGAGCGAATGCGCCCATCTTCTCCTTCTCCGGCTTCCGTAACTCCCAGGTGCAAAGGAAAATTCATTCCCTCCTTTTCCATTTCCCGGACCAGCAGCCGGACCGCATCCACCATCACTCCGCAATCACTGGATTTCAAAGAAATCACCACCTGCCTAAAATCCACTGCCTGGCACACCCGCAAATACTCCATCGTCGCTTCCATCATACCGGCAGGAGTATCTCCATACCGGCTCATCACCCGGTCTGAAAGAGAACCGTGATTGGTACCTATGCGCACAGTTGTCCCATATTGCCGGCAAATATCCAAAAAACGGGTAAATTCCATCCGCAATCTGTCCAACTCAGCCGCATATTCCTCGTCTGTATAAGCCAGCGTCTTAAAAGTAGCCCTTTTATCCACAAAATTCCCGGGATTAATCCGGACCTTCTCCACATAACGGGCAGCCACCAAAGCCGCCTCAGCCACAAAGTGAATATCCGCCGACAAAGGAGTCTCATACCCCCGGGCCCGTAAAGCAGCATGGATTTCTTTCAACTTTTCCGCCTCTTTCACTCCCGGGGCTGTAATCCGCACTAACTCACCGCCGGCTTCAATAATCCGGATGGCCTGCTCCACACACGCTTCCACATCCATGGTGGAAGTATTCAGCATGGATTGCACCCTAACGGGAGATTCTGAAGACAATACCAGATTCCCTACCTTTACTGTTCCTGTTTTCCTGCGCATATACTTTCATTTTCAAAATACATTCGGATATTTTTCGTATTCCGGACATTCCGGATATTTTTACCCTCAGGGGTGTACATAAACTCCAGTTCTTCGCGGAAAAGCTCGTATACCTTCCGACGCACCACCTTTCCCGTCGAATTGACGGTCCCATTGGCTTCCGACAATCCGGCAGGCAAAACGGCAACTACCGCCGGCAACCACCGTTCAGGAAACATCCCTTCATATTCTCCGCCTTTCCGGAATTTCATCAACTCTTCATACAGTTTATCCAGCATCAGTTTATAAGCTTCCACAGTACCCGCCTTCTCTCCCTTCCGGGCTGTATATTCCAGAAGCGCTGTCTTCCGAGGCACCAGCAAAGCCGAAGTATAGGGAGACTGATTGTTGTACAGGAGACAATAATCCACATACGGAGACAATTCCACAATAGCCTCTTCTATGCCCTCCGGACTGAACTTTTCGCCGTCACCGGCTATCAATAAGGATTTAAAACGTCCGGTCACATAAAGCATCCCCCGGTCACCCAAATATCCCCGGTCACCCGTATAAAGCCAACCCTCCCGAATCACCTCCGCCGTTGCAACCTCATTCTTCCAATATCCTTTCATCACATTCCCGCCCCGGACTACAATTTCCCCTTTTTCACCCTGTGGTACTTCTCTTCCCTCCTCATCACAAATCCTGAGCTCCAACGGCTGTACCACCTGTCCGGAAGAACCGAAACGACATCGGGCAGCATGATTGGAACTAATCACGGGAGACGCCTCCGACAGCCCGTATCCCTGATACATCGGAATCCCCAATGCATAATAATAACGCTGTAATTCCGTATCCAACAAAGCCCCGCCTCCGATAAAAAACTGCAAATTTCCACCGAACACCCTGCGAATCTTAGCAAACACCACCCTATCCCACAATTTCTGTAAAGGCCACAAAAAAACTTTCAAACCAAGCCGCTTGTCAGGTCCTGGTCCCTGATAAACATATTTCAATTTCAACCCCCATCTGTACAGCCACCGGGTCAATTTCCCCTTCCGGGAAATCTCACTTTCTATATTCTTCCGGAAATTCTTGGCAATAGCCGGCACACTCAACAGCACATGGGGCTTAATCTCCTTCATGTTCACCGGGATATTCCGGAGATATTCCACCGGCGACCTGCCAAAATCCACCGAAGCCAAAGAAGCTCCGTTATACATAAATGAGTAAATACCGACAGTGTGGGCGAAACTGTGATCCCACGGCAAAAACAGCAAAATTCTGTAATATTCCGGTATACGGATCAAAGAATCGGACTGCAATACATTACACACATAGTTTCCATGAGTGAGCATCACTCCTTTCGGCTCCGCCGTGGTCCCTGAAGTATAAGATAAAGTAGCCACATCCTCCGGCCCCACCGCCATCGCCCTCTGCTCCACTTCCGAAGGATATTCTTCCTGCCGGAGATTCCCTTCATCTTTCAACCGCTCAAAAGAAGTATATTTTCCTTCTTCCGGGTTCGTTTGCCGCAATACAAATATTTGTTCTATTCCGGAAATTTCCTGCTCTATCCCCCGGATAGTCTCTGCATAATGGTCGGAAACAATCAGGAAACGCGCTCCGGAATGGTTTAACCGGAAAACCAATTCCCCCGGGCTGAGTTTTATACTCAACGGAACATGAATACCTCCGGCATATAAAATTCCCAATTCCGCATATATCCAATCATTACACCCCTCGCTCAACAAAGCCACACGCTCTCCCGCTAGCAACCCTCTCCCCATTAACCCCGAAGCAACATATCCCACCTGCTCCCGAACCTCTAAGTAAGTCGCAGGCTGATATTTTCCCTCCTTCTTTTCCCACAAATAAACATTCCCGGGGAATTGCTCACAACTCCGCTCCAGCAAATCAATCACCGTATTTATTTTCCTGCCCATCATTCCTGCAAAGATATAAAATCTGCCCCACTTTACAATCCGCCTTTCTATCTTCCCCCTTCCGCCAATCAATTTATTTACCTTGCTTGATTTTACAAAATCAAAAAATATTTAATAAAACATAACCGAAATTCAAGAATTTAATATTTATTTGCATAAATTACTCAAACATAGATTTAAACAAACCCGGGGATATTGCAAATTCTCTCCCTTATGCCGAAGAAATAAATCCTGGAAAATTTTATATAGATCCAGAATTTGAAGAAAAAATCAGATTAATATGTACTCCCAAAAATTGGATAGTGAACCCTATAGATAATCATTATGAGACCCATAAATTTTATATGGATAGTTATTTGTTTGCTTCTCGGAATAAGTTGCCGCAATGACGATGCCCAATTTGAAGAGTTATGGGAATACGTGAATAATATGGCCGACCGACTTGCCAGGTTCGAAGCCTGGCAAGAAAAGGTAAATCAAAACTTAGATGTCTTACAAAAATTGGTCAATGTTTCTGTTGAAGGCAAAAGCATTACGAATGTTACAGACATCGGAGAAGGGTATCGTATTGAATTTTCCGATACCACTTTTATAGTCATACGTCACGGAAAAAAAGGAGAAAACAAAATTCCAACAATTTCCCTGCGAGACTCATCGAACGGAAATTTTTACTGGACTGTTGACGGATATTTGTTAAAAAACATGGAGGGAGAACCGGTACAAGCAAACGGACAGCAAGGAGAATCCGGGAAAGATGGAACCACACCCCAACTCCGAATAAATAAACAAACCCTAATATGGGAAGTTTCTCTTGATGAAGGCAAACAATGGGAATCCTTGGGAATAAAAGCAAATGGTCCCCAGGGAGAACAAGGAGAGACTCTTTTTGCCAAAGACGGCATAAAGCTTCATGAACAATATGTAGAGTTCAAATTAGCTGATGGAACCACTTTATTCCGGCTACCCCGAATCAGCGAAAGTAGTTTATATTTTCCGGAAGGTACTTCCTTTATTGGACTTCCCGGTAAAAACATGGAAATTCCTTTCGTTTTTACAAACACTGACAGTACTGGCGCAACAGTTTATGCAACAGGTAACGGAGGCTGGACAGCCTCCATAAAAATAACCGGAACAACCGAAGGACAAATTATATTAACTCCTCCAACAACATTGCAATGCGAAACCACAATTCTGATATTTCAGAATAATAAAAACGGTACGGTCAAAACCTATCCTCTTACTTTAAAAATGCCCCCCGGAGAAATGATATTCGTACCGGGAGGAAATCTTGATATATTAGGAGAAAAGTTCTATGGATGGGACATTGACGATTTCTGGATTGGGAAAACAGAAGTCACATGCCAGCAATTCTGTGATTTTCTGAATGCTATGACTCCTATCCCTGACACCATGCTTGACAATCGACTGCAAACAAATGGTGTTCATTGGTTTGCAATGGCAAATTGGTATCATAGGCCCGGAGATGTTAAGCTCCTCAAGCATGATATGATAGAATATTCTCATCCGACCGGAAGATGGATTCCGAAAATAAAAGAAATTCATTATAAAACCGGAAACCGCTACGAAAGTGTAGCGGATTTTCCTATCACTGCTATCTGCTGGGGCGGAGCACTTGCATACTGCCAATGGGCCGGAGGCGACTTGCCCACAGAAGCTCAATGGGAATACGCGGCAAGAGGTAGTATCCTTAATCCTCAAGCTCCAACAGATATTTATGCTGGCGACAGCGACCCTTTTAATACAGCATGGATCGATGAAAATAGCAAAGAAGACGGAACGCCTGATCTCGTTTGGGGGCTGCATCGTGTAGCAAGTCTCCAGCCTAACTTTTTAGGAATTTACGATATGGTCGGTAATGCTGCAGAGTGGTGTAAAGATGAATATGACCCAACTATGCGCATCTGGAAACCCTTGAACGGAAGCGGTACAACAGGGAAAACAAATCCTCAGGGTTATTTTTCAAATCTGCCTCAAGAAATGAAAGAATATCTAATTCGTGGAGGAAACTCTATTACGCCCTATAGTCCCTCTGTTCGTACAAGGCATTCCAGATACTACGATGATTCCCGGTACAATGGAAGCAATCTATTAATGAGCGAGGGATTTCGTTTAGTGTATAACTCTAAACTAAATGTACGATAATTAAATTCGGTCCCTTTCGCTCCCCAACAATCATGTTATTTTATTCATTATTTTTCTTTACCTTTACAGTCCGAATATTTATTTGTTAAAACCATGAAAGAGCACTTAATCATATATAACACCCTGACACGCAAAAAAGAAGTATTCGAACCGATAAATCCCCCCTTTGTGGGATTGTACGTCTGTGGTCCCACCGTCTATGGAGATGCCCATCTGGGCCATGCCCGTCCGGCCATTACTTTCGACCTTGTTTTTCGTTATTTACAGCATTTAGGTTACAAGGTGCGTTATGTAAGAAACATCACCGATGTCGGACACCTGACGAATGACAGCGACGACGGAGAGGATAAAATAGAAAAAAAAGCCAAGCTCGACCGTCTGGAACCGATGGAAATTGTGCAGTTCTATACCAACCGGTACCACAAAAACATGGAACAACTCAATACGTTGCCTCCCAGCATAGAACCCCACGCCTCAGGACATATCATCGAGCAGGAGGAATTGGTAAAAAAGATTCTGGATAACGGATATGCCTACGAAAGCGACGGCAGTATCTATTTCGATGTGGATGCTTACAGTAAAAAATACAACTACGGCAAACTCTCCGGACGTCGGGTGGATGAATTAATTGCCAATACGCGCCAGTTGGACGGACAGAGCGAAAAACGGAATCCCGCCGATTTCGCCTTATGGAAAAAAGCCACTCCGGAACACATCATGCGCTGGCCCTCTCCCTGGGGTGATGGTTTCCCCGGATGGCACCTGGAATGTTCCTGTATGAGCCAAAAATATCTGGGCGACCGGTTTGACATCCACGGAGGAGGACTGGACTTGCAGTTTCCCCACCATGAATGCGAAATCGCACAAAGCACTGCCGCTTATGGCCACGAAGCGGTTAAATACTGGATGCACAACAATATGGTCACCATCAATGGTCAGAAAATGGGCAAATCTCTGGGTAATTTCATCACGCTGTACCAACTTTTCTCAGGCGACAATGATGTACTCGAACAGGCTTATTCTCCGATGACCATACGCTTTTTTATCCTTCAGGCACATTACAGGAGTCCGCTGGACTTCTCCAACGAAGCCCTGAAAGCTGCACAAAAAGGGTATGAAAGAATGATGGCGGCAGTAAATGCCCTCGATAAAATCAAACCCTCGGCCGAAAACACGGTAGCCATAGACGACTTATCCGCCAAATGCCATGAAGCCATGAACGATGACCTGAATACCCCTATCCTGATTTCCCATTTATTCGACGGGGTGCGGCTCATCAATTCGCTGATAGCAGGAAATGAAAAAATCAATCCAGACAACCTGACTAAATTAAAAAAACTGTACCACGATTTTGTCTTTGATATTCTGGGCTTAAAGGCAGAAAGCGAATCAGCCAGCCAAGACCGCGAAGTCATGGGAAAAATACTGGATATGGTCATGTCTATCCGGACAGAAGCCAAACAAAAAAAGGACTGGGCCACCTCCGACAAAATCCGGGACGAACTGAAGGCAGCCGGAGTAATCATCAAAGACACCAAAGACGGTTACGAATGGAGTTTAGAAAACTAATTTTTCCTTGTATTAATTTTAGTTCATGGCGTCTTACTTATACTATCTGATCTGCATTATCTTCCTTTTTTCATGTGGAGACGGGAAAAGCAAACAACAGGAAAAATCTGTCGTTACCCTTCACCGAACTCCTCCGGAAAAGACAAAGCAGGTGAACAGTATAAAAATCATTTCTCCGGAAAAAAATAAACTCTACACTTATCACGAAAAAGTGCCTGTCCGTTTCAGCAGTAAAGACCATTATTCCATCGACTCAGCCGTCATTTACGTCAATGGCAAACCGGTTGCCCATACAGGCAAGGAAGTCTGTGAATATACTTATAAAATACCGGCAGATAAGGTGGGAACCACTACGATTAAAGTAATTGCGTGGCATCCGGACGGCAAACAGGGAATAGCCTCCACTCAGATTCAGGTAAAGCCGGACCAGGCTCCTGTTTCCCGCCAATATGAAATCGTACACGTTTATCCCCACGATCCGGAAGCCTATACCCAGGGATTGCAATATCAGGACGGCTATATGTATGAAGGTACCGGACAATACGGCGAATCTTCCCTTCGGAAAACAGATATGAGCAACGGAAAAATCATATCGGTGCTGAACATAGACAGCCAGCTTTTCGGAGAAGGGATTACCATCTACGGAGATAAAATCTATCAAATCACATGGCGGTCACGCAAAGGTTTCATTTATAATTTAAAAACTTTCAGTCTGGAATCTACTTTCCAATATAATTCGGAAGGTTGGGGAATCACTACAGCAGGCGACAAGCTGATTATGAGCGACGGAAGCCATAAACTTTATCACATCGCCCCTTCCGGCTTTCACATACTGAAAGAAGTAGAAGTTTTCGACCATACAGGTCCCGTAGAACAACTCAATGAACTGGAATATGTGGAAGGTCTGGTGTGGGCCAATGTCTGGCAGACCGACCGCATTGTCGCCATCGACCCGGAGACGGGAGCCGTTAAAGAAGACATTCATCTGGACAGTTTGTTAACCCCCGCTGAAAAAAGCAAGCTCACAGACCATGACGACGTACTGAACGGCATTGCCTGGAATCCTCAAAAAAAGACATTTTATGTGACCGGCAAACGGTGGCCCAAACTGTTCGAAATAAAAATGAAATAGTTATTCATGTGCTAATCAATAAAGTATGGATGTAAAAATCGAAGAATCCTGGAAAGAATTACTGAAAGATGAATTCGAAAAACCTTATTTTTCAGAGTTGATCCGGTTTGTGAAAGATGAATATGCCCATAATCGGATTTTTCCTCCGGGGAAACTGATTTTCAATGCATTCAACCATTGTCCGGTAGACAACACCAAAGTGGTGATTCTGGGCCAGGACCCTTATCACGGTCCCGGGCAGGCTCACGGGCTTTGTTTTTCCGTTCCGGAAGGAATAGAGCAACCTCCTTCTTTACAGAATATCTTCAAGGAGATACATGACGACTTAGGTACTCCCATTCCCGAATCAGGAAATCTGGAACGCTGGTCTGACCAGGGAGTATTACTTTTAAATGCCACCTTAACGGTAAGGGCACATCAAGCCGGTTCCCACCAAAACAGGGGATGGGAAACTTTCACCGATGCCGTTATCCGGCTTCTTGCCGAAAAGAAAGAACACTTGGTCTTCCTGTTATGGGGGTCTTATGCCCAAAAGAAAGGAGCATTCATTCGCACCGACAAACACCTGGTTTTGAAATCTGTACATCCCTCTCCCCTTTCGGCAAACCGGGGAGGATGGTTCGGTAATCATCAATTCAGCCGGACAAACCAATACTTAAGCGAAAACGGTCTGACCCCCATTCTGTGGTAAACAGAACAACCGCCCACAAAAGAGAAATTTAAACGAAAACCAACTTATACTTAAAAATCATGAGTTACGAAACACAATTATCTAAAGGACAATATCAGACAACAGTAAAAACGACAACCAAAACCCTTGTTCGGAGTGTTTATATCTGGATGTGTACAGCCCTTTTGCTGACCGGAGCCACTGCGTCCCTTGTAGCCGGGAGTCCCAGTTTACTGGAAGCCGTATTTTCCAATCGCATCCTATTTTGGGGTATCATCATCGCACAATTCGGGTTAGTATGGGCCATCTCAGCAAAGGTAACCTCTTTCAGCTTTCCCACCCTCTCGGGTTTGTTTATGCTTTACTCTGTTCTGACCGGAATTACCTTTTCCGTTTTCTTTCTGGCCTTTACTGCAGCCTCCATCGCTTCCACATTCTTTATTACAGCCGGAACTTTTGCCGTGATGAGCCTTTACGGTTTTATCACCAAAACCGACCTGACTAAATTAGGCAATCTGTGTCTGATGGCTTTAATCGGACTTATTATCGCATCCGTAGTAAACATGTTCCTAAAAAGCGAAACCATGTACTGGATTGTGTCTTATGTCGGGGTGTTGATATTCATCGGCTTAATCGCTTACGACACTCAAAAAATCAAAGCCCTGGCCACTTTGGAAGAAAACGAACATACCCAGAAATTAGCCATCTGCGGAGCTTTGTCCCTGTACCTTGATTTCATCAACCTTTTCATCAGGCTGCTCCGAATTTTAGGTCAAAGAAAATAAAAGCCCGAACCCGCAAACGGGAATTTTATTTTCAATCATACCATTTTTTATAGAGAAATAGTTACTTTTGAACAGATAAAAAAAATCAAATACATACGATATGGTTAACTACAAAGATTTAGGACTGGTTAACACCAGAGAAATGTTTAAAAAGGCAATGGCCGGCAAATATGCTATCGCCGCTTTCAACTTCAACAACATGGAGCAGATGCAAGCCATCATCCAGGCTGCTGTTGAATGTAAATCACCGGTAATCCTCCAGGTATCCAGTGGTGCCCGCAAATATGCTAATCAGACCCTTCTTCGCTATATGGCTCAGGGAGCTGTAGAATACGCAAAAGAACTGGGCTTAAACATACCCATCACTCTTCATCTGGACCACGGCGACAGCTTCGAACTATGTAAAAGCTGTATCGACATGGGCTTCTCTTCAGTCATGATTGACGGGTCTCATCTTCCTTACGAAGAAAATGTGGCCCTGACTAAAAAAGTAGTGGAATATGCTCATCAATACGATGTGACGGTAGAAGGAGAGCTGGGAGTTTTAGCCGGAGTGGAAGACGAAGTTTCGGCAGAACATCACACTTATACTGAACCGGAACAGGTAGAAGATTTTGTAAAGAAAACCGGAGTGGATTCATTAGCAATCTCTATCGGTACCTCCCATGGTGCCAATAAATTCAAGCCGGAGCAGTGCACCCGCAATGCAGACGGCATTCTGGTTCCTCCCCCCTTGCGTTTTGATATTCTGAAAGAAGTTGAGAAACGTATTCCGGGGTTCCCAATTGTCCTGCACGGTTCTTCTTCCGTACCACAGGACAAAGTAGCCATTATCAACAAATACGGCGGAGCATTGAAAGATGCAATCGGCATTCCGGAAGAACAATTACGTGAAGCTGCCAAATCTGCCGTTTGTAAAATCAACATCGATTCAGACGGTCGTCTGGCCATGACGGCAGCCGTTCGCGAAATCTTCGCAACCAAACCGGCAGAATTTGATCCCCGTAAATACCTGGGACCGGCCCGCGAATCTCTGAAAGAACTTTATAAACACAAACTGACCGACGTCTTGGGAAGTGCCAATACTGTTCAATAAAAGACAGTTTCTAAATAAAAAGAACGGGATTCATTTCTGAATCCCGTTCTTTTTTCCTTTCCTTCCCCAAAAAAGGCTTTACCAACTCCGTGGTAAAGCCTTTTCAAATTTGCAAAAAATGGAAACCTCATCAATTCATCCTCATGGCACGAATTGCACGTCCGCCACTTCTTCTCTCTCCCTCTTTTGAATACTTTTCTTCTTCCATTTTCGATTTATCAGCACCCAACGTATCCCCGATCTTAGTCTGCAATCGAGCCTTGGAATTCATCAGTTCAGCTTTAGCAAAATAATCAGGAGTACCGGCACATACCTGGTCTATCCATTGAATTCCTTCTTCCACCAATGCCTTGTCATCACAAAGGGTCAACGCTTCAATGTTACGCTGGAAATAATATTTGCCGGTTCCGTTGCGGAAAAGATTGTAAGCGAAAACTTCCTTCATCTTGTCCAGCATGCCGCGGAAATCTCCCTTCCGGATATAAGCCGCCGTATACAGATTGGCCAATGCCTCTGGAGCTGCCGCATAATCAATGGAAAGCAGATAATCAATCATATCCGCATTCCGTTGTTCATCAAAAGCTTCTTCCCGTTCCGGACTCCATGCAGCCAAAGCCATAGCTGCCCCCTTAATGCAATTATCCAGCTTATAATCTACTACCTCTTTGCCGGCCAGTGCATAAAACTTCTCCCGATTTGCCATTACCTGCTTCAAAGGAGCGGAAAGCGGGTCATTGAGGTATTTTTTTATCAATTCCCAATTATCTTTTGTTGCTAACTGTTCATCAGAAAGCGTTCCCAAATATTCAGTAGCAACTTTTCCCTGTTCGTCAGTCATGTAAGCAGCAGAAAGCACTGCCAGATAATTACCTAAAAACTCCGCTCCCCTTTCGCCATCTGCATACCGTTTGATCATAGCACTCAGATTGTTTTGCGGGTCATTGGCAGCCTTACCTCCGGCAATCAGCCAATCTGCAGTACCTGCACCGACCATCTTGTGAACAACTGCCTGAGTTGAAGGATCTACAAAAACCAAAGTGGGGAAAGCTTTCACCCCGAATTTCTCTTTCAACAATACCCCATCCGCATCTTTTTCCATGTCATATTTCGCATTCACAAAAGTCGCATTAAAAAAATCGGCTACCGCATCCTGCGTAAACACCTTATTTGCCAGCATTTTACAGGGACCACACCAAGAGGTATAGCAATCAACGAATATCAGTTTTTTTTCTTTTTTCGCTTTTTTCAGAACTTTTTTCCATTCTTTAGTTTGCTCAAAACTGATACTCCTGTTCTGAGCATCCACACTGACCATCATACCGAGCATCAACAAAGCCCCTATAATCATTCTTTTCATATCTCTTTTTTATTTAAAAATTACTTTACATCCCCATTGCAGGCATGGCAACACTTTCTTTTTTCTTACCGCTCACCATCTCCTCCAATTTATCCGTTAAAGCCTTACCGCGCAAATTCTTGCCGACAATCCGACCTTCTTTGTCAAGCACTAAGATATAAGGAATTCCGGAAAACTGATACTGTTTCATCACATCTTTTCCGGCTTTGGGAGCCTGCGCCTGATACCAAGGCATGTTTTCATCTTTCATCGCCTTTCGCCATGCAGCATCGTCTTTATCAATGGAAACGCTGAAAAATTCCACATCTTTATCATGATACTTTTTATAAGCCTCTTTCAAATGAGGTATCTCAGCCCGGCAAGGACCACACCAGGAAGCCCAAAAATCCAGTACTAAAATCTTTCCTTTGAAATCCTGAGGTCCCAATTGCTTATCGCCCTCCGGGGTAGGGAAAGAAAATTCAGGAGCCGGTTTCCCTTCTGCCAAACGCTCTCTCTGTGCCTTCGCCTCAGCCATATCCTGCTTGTATTTCAACAAAGGTGCATAGTTCGGATTCCGGGCTTCCAGTTTTGCCAAAACACTTTCCACAAAAGCCTCGTTTTCTGCCCCCCGCAATCCCGGCAAAAGAGCCAATACACTGTTGCGGTCGGCATAACGCTCAGCCAGATATTTCGTACGGGCCAACGACTCTTCTCCTAACATTTTATAAAAACTACCGGATAACTCCTGCTTTGAGGCCATATCCAAATCCGGCGTACGATACACACCCTGGGATATACCAATCATCAATTGATAACCTCGGTAGTTATTCCAGTTCATCAGGTTCATCAACTCATTATTCGGACCTCCGTGGATATAAACATACGGGGGATTTTTTATTTTAATACGTGCTGTATCCATTCCCCGGAAATCAATCTCCAAATCTTCATCCTCTGCCCAAAACTGCACACTCTGCCACCTTTGGCAATCCAAAGTATAAACACCGGGCCGCTCAACATTCATCTTCAACTCATATGTACCATCTTCCTTTACTTCACAAGAATCAATAAGTATTTTATTGAAACCATTCCGTTCAACAATCTGCATTTTGAAATGATTGTCGGGAAACTGTACTTTCCCTTTGATAGTGATAGTCTTTCCGGTAGGAGTTTCACATGCCCCCAACACCAAACAGGCATACAATACAAAAACTAATAATTTTCTCATCATTGTCATTATTTAATATTATTAAACCCATACTTCGTTAAAAGCCGGTATTCTGCCGGATAGCCCCTCCGGAAATCGTAATCTCATACTGAGGCACCGGAAAATTCTTCTTATTGTCCGGCAACTCATTCCGAAGCTTTTTTCCCGTACGTATCAAATCCCAACGATAATGTCCCTCATAAGCCAACTCCCGCCTGCGTTCCAACAAAATCGCCTCAAGCAACTCTTCCGCATTACCAAAAGAAGCAACCGTATAAGCCTCCGGCTTATTTTCTGCAGTAAACGGCCGAAGGCGAATATCATTCAGGTGTTGAACCGCTTCTGCGTCCACATTGTTGGAGATCCGTGTAATAGCCTCAGCATAGGTCAGTTTCACTTCCGACAAACGCAGATACATCACATCGTTATATCCGCCGGAACTGCTATATTTCAATGACGTCTTCAATGTAAGGTATTCCGAAGAAGCACCTGCACCAATCAATGAACCTGCTCCCCGTAAATCATTCTCCTCATAGAAACTCGTATCGTCGATATGAAAAGACCGCTTATTGAAATACGCTGTCAACCCATGAGGGTAATTTTCCACACTATTTCCACTCGGTTGATAAAACAAAACCTCACTATTATTCAATACCGGATTCGGATAAGCACCCGCAGCATCTGCCACATTCAAGGGAAACAGACCATTCAAATAAGCCTCAGGGCTGTCATCGAATACATAATTCGGATTTTTCAATACCATATCTGCCAGATTCGCAGCCATCTGCAAGTCAGCCGTCACATTATTGTATGTACCCCTGTACAAATATACCCTCGACAACAAGGCCCTCGCTACGCTTTTCGTTGCCCGGTAACGTTCCGTCACTGCAACAATCCCATCCGGCAAATCCTGAATTGCTTCCGTCAAATCGCGGATAATCCACTCGTAAGTCTCCCCCACAGTCGTCCGCGACTCTATATTATCCGGATTATAACCATCATAAGGCGTCGTGCGGATAACCAATCCCAAACCGTCCATATTCCCCATCAACGCCTGGTCTCCGAACAACTGTAAAAGCAAGAGATTTTCGTAACCCCGCAGAAACTTGGCCTCTGCAATATGCTGTGCCATCTTATCCGGATTATATTTCCCGTACTTTGTTACTCCCGCAATGACGTTATTGGCATAATCAATGGCATTATACCCGCCGGTCCACATCGAACGGATAAAGCCTTCATGGTCATCCTGCGTATACTCCGCCGTCTCCACATCTAAAAAACTGTTCGCCGTAGACTGGGCTTTCAAATTGCCCGTTCCCACATCTCCCATTAAACAAACATATCCCGAATTGGCATAATTATTCTGGTCATTAGGTGCACCGGCAAAAAAAGAATTCAGGCGGACATAAGCCCCGAACAAAGCAGCTTCCGCCGTGGTTTCGTTCTTATATACATTTTCGTTCACCATTACATTCTCCGGCGCCAAATCCAGATTACACCCTCCGGAAAATATCCCTAAGCCCCATACGGCTATCTGATATAATTTCTTCTGCATAGTCACCTCCATTTAAAATCCCAATCTTATACCCAATTGAAAACTGCGGCTTTGCGGCATAGTCATATTATCATATCCGGCAGCCATCACCGACGAACCAAAAGCACTCACTTCCGGGTCAATACCAGAATAAGGCGACACTGTCCACAAATTGGTACCGGCCACAAACACACGAATCATATTGAACACCTTTGTCCGTTTCAGCAAATCCGCAGGCAACGAATAAGCCAACTCCAGGGACTTCAAGCGCAAATAGGAATTCTTCTCCAAGAAACGAGTGGTTGTCACAGACGTCGTATAATCATAATTCCCGATAACCGATGCATTCTTCAACTTAGGAATATCCGTCACCTGGCCGCTCATCTCCCAGGCATTCAACATCTCCCGGCTCAGATTATAAGCATCCGAAGTCGTATACGTCAACAAAGTAGCACGCGTAGCATTCATCATCTTGCTGCCCAAAGCAAACGTAAACATAAAATTCAACTCAAATCCTTTCCATATAAAATTGTTCGTCAATCCTCCGTAGAATGTCGGTAACCCCGAACCGCACACCTTCATATTATCCCGTGAAGTACTGTATTTGGAAGCCGGCGGCACTTCCGTCAGCGTTCCGTCTGCCAATACCCACTGCGGATTTCCGTTCAGCGGATTCACACCTCCCCACTCATGCAGGTAAAACTGAGCAATAGGTTCTCCGACAGCATAATACTTAAAAGTCGTATTGGCATAATCCAACTGATTACCGGAAAAATTCAGCTTCAATATTTTATTCGTATTCCGTGACATATTCAACGTCGTCATCCATTTAAAAACGGGACGGTCAAAATTCATCGAAGTCACACGCAACTCTATTCCCTGATTCTGCATATCCGCAATATTCTGGTCCTGCTTGGAATAACCGGTATATCCCGGCAAATCCGAACTGAACAGCATATCCGTCGTACGCTTATAATAGTAGTCCAATACAAATTCAATCCGTTTATCCAGTACCGCCATATCCAATCCGGCATCATACGTCACTGTTTTTTCCCACTTGAGGTTCGTATTACCCGGTTGCGACATCATCAGATAACTGTTTCCGCCATAATTTACCGAATTGACTGTATACACCGCCTGTGCACCGTAATAACCACTGTTGCTGTCTTTGCTTGACCAGCCCACAGAGCCCCGCAATTTCAAATTGGAAATCCACGGTGCCCCTTCTTTGATGAAATTCTCTTCGGACAACTGCCATCCCAAAGACACCGAAGGTGTTCCCAAATAACGGTTATCTTTATTGAAACGGGAAGAACCGTCCACACGATAAGTTATTCCCGCCATATAACGCCGCTTAAATTGATAATTCACGCGGGCAAAAGCCGAAAACAAGGCCCATTTCTGCTGTCCCCCACTTACCACGCGCCGTTCCGGGGCAGCACCTACCCCCACTAAATCAGGACTGAAAAAACCGTTACCCACAATGGAGTTACCGTATTCCGTGGAGGTCTCATAACTCTGGCCTAACACTCCCTGTACAAAATGAGAATCATTAAACCAGTGGAAATTAATCGTATTGTTCACCACAAAACGCCGGTTTTGTTTCACCGACTCCTGTGCCTGATTCTGAATCACCCCCGGCAGTGGCACTGCCGCTTTCTTGATACTGCTGCGAGACTCACTCATATCCGTCCCCACTTCCGTCTTCAACGTCAACCAGTCTGTCGGTTTTACCTCCAGATAGACATTGCCGATTACCCGGCTGTCGATAGCCTTTTCATTGTTCTCACGAGCTGTGGCCACCGGATTATAGGCTGCAGCATATCCCAGAGGATTAGTACCCTGTCCATAAAAATATCCCCCTGTTTCTTCATCATAGACAGGCAGGTTCGGTGCTTTACGCACCGCCAAAGAATATATATTGGAAGCGCTCAACGCTCCGTTATTTACCTGAGCAATAGAAACATTTGCACCCAGATTAGCATATTTACCCAATCGGGTATCCAAATTTAAACGCGCAGAATAACGCTTCAGACGATTAGCGATAATATACGATTCATTATCATTCATCGAAGCGCTCACGAAATAATTCGTCTTTTCCGTTCCTCCCGAAAGCGAAGCGGAAACACTATGACCGACTGCCGTGCGCGTCACCGCGTCGAGCCAGTCTGTATTATAAGGTGAAGTAAACGGCGTATTCGGATACAACCTGGAATAAATCCGATTATACTCTTCTCCGTTTAACAAATCCAACTTACCAATAGGCTTATCAAACGACAAGGAATAAGTCACGTCCACCTTTGTACGGTCGCGCGTTCCTTTTTTGGTAGTAATCAGAATTACTCCGGCAGAACCGCGTGATCCGTAAATCGCTGTAGCAAATGCATCCTTCAAAATTTCAATAGATTCGATATCATCCGGATTCAAAGCTGTCAAAGGATTCTTCTCAAACGTATTCGTCACTTCGTGGTTATACATGAGCGAACCACCCCCTATCTGCATGCCACCCATGCTTGTTGCCGCAATGGCACCACCGGAAGTACTCACTCCGTTAGCATCACGATCCGTACCGTAAATAGGTACCCCGTCAATCACATACAAGGGATTGTTATCCCCTAAAATAGAACTGGCACCACGAATTGTTAATAAATTCGCTGCCCCCAAAGCACCCGACGAAGCCGAAACGAACACCCCCGGTGCTTGTCCCGCCAGCATCTGGTCCACAGACATGAAAGACTTACGTTCCGGTAATTTTACGGAAGATACGGAACCGGTTATGTCCCGCCGTTCCTGGCGTCCATAACCGGTCACTACTATCTCTGCAAGATCTACCTTACCCTCTTTCATCATTACATTAATAATGCGTTGTTTCCCCACTGGTATACTTTGGGCTTCACACCCTATCATGGTAAACATCAACACATCACTTTCCTTTACCAACAATGTAAACTTTCCGTCAACATCCGTAGCCGTTCCTGTCACAGTGCCTTTAATGACTACAGAAACGCCCGGTATAGGCTCTTTATCTTCATTGGTGACCACACCTGTTACCTGCACCCTTTCCTGTGCCTGCAACACAACAGATAGCACCACCAATATACAACTAATTATTAATCCCTTCATGAATCCTATCGCCTAAGGTTTATCTTGCTATAATCACAAGGGGTCACTTTACTACTTTCTGCCAAACATCGTAAAACAACTCTGTAGGCTCTGCATAATTTCCGGTAAATGCTTTCGTACCTCCGAAAATCCAAAGCAAACTGCCGTCTCCATTCACCACAATCGGATTCACACGTCCCTCGAAATTGGGTAATTGTTCATCAGCTTCCAAAACGGTCCACGTCTTTCCATCCGTAGAACGCAGGATGTCCGTAGCCAGGGTTTGTGCTTCTTCACCGTCAAATCCGCAACCACCAATCATATACAACACACCGTCATGCTCTGCAACTTTAACACCCCAACGCGGATTAAACGCATTGGCAGCATCTGCAGTCACATCCTCCACTTCCGTTACCCAAGTCACTCCGCCGTCAGCTGACGATAAGATATCCTTTTTCACCTGGGAAGCACTGATAAAACTCTGTACTCCTCCCAACGTCCATAATTTCCCGTCGAAAGAAAACAACGCTCCTGCATACCGGAAAGGACGTGCCTCACCCTCCGGCAATACCTTTTCCCAGGTCTTTCCATCTGCTGACGTCCACAAATTCCCTTCACCCATGGATTGGAACATACCATAACCAAACATATTCCCTCCGTTCATATAAACCTTCCCGCCATGCACGCAAACATTCGCAAACATTCTTCCACTCGGAAGCGTTCCTGCCTCTTCTTCTCCAGTCACCAGATTCGTCCAGTTCGTTCCGTCCGTAGAAGACAAAGCCGCCCAAGCCGTAGAAATCGGTTCTACTCCGGCCCAACTCTCCTGAGAGTGAACATCCCCGTTTTCATCCGTTCCCCAACGGTAGCCACCCAAAGCCAACAACTTACCATTCAACACTACCAATTTAGTACCATATCCTCCGATTACCTTCGGGTTCGTACTTACTTTCATCCAGTTCTCACCGTCTTCTGAAGAATACAATTGATAAAAAGTCTTGGATTCCGGAGCTTTGTCCGCAATGTCAGCACCTATACAATAAAACTTACCTTTAAAATAAGCCATATCATACGAATGGAACTTCGGCAGTCCCGTAGCTGTCATATCGCTGGTTACCTTTGCACCCAACATAGTCTGTATCACAGCTTCTACCCGATAAGATTTTATGTCACCCCCATTCCGTGCCTGAATAGTCACCGGAGATGTCAAATCCAATACCGTCTCTTTCGTCAACGGAGCATTATTATAATACATCTCCGTACCCATCGATGCCTCGATTTCCAACGAAATCGCAGACAAATCCGTACCCATCTTCATACTGTCTGCCGAATTAATCAACCGGTCTCCTTCTACAACACAATTATATGAACGTCCGTCACCAGCAATCATCTTGGCTGTCACCACTCCAAACACTTTCGGGGCATCATCATCTTTACACGAATACAAAGCTATTGTTGAAAACAACAGCACCACCGCCAACGCTCTCAGCGTTAAAGTTATTCTTTTCATAATCTTCCACTTTTAATGAATAAATATTGATCGGCATAAAAGTAGAAAAATATATAGGTAAATTTTGTGATATAACAAAAAAAATCGTCTTTTTAACATTAATTTTTCACAAAACAGTATACCACAAATACGAAAAGGAAGAAACAATACAATAAGAGGCGGCTGTCCGGAATGACAGCCGCCTCTTTTAATTCCACTTAAAACAGGAATATAAAACCCGGAATCCCCGGATTAATTCTCAGCATAGACAATCTCATATACTGCTGTTTCACGATAACTTTTCCCTTCTCCAGCTTCCACTGAAACCATTGTAATCTTAGTCACATAATTATCTTTGTCAACCACATAAGAATAATTCACATCATAAGTCCATCCACCATCACGAGAGGACATAGAAGCCGGCAGATTCTGATAACGGGCTCCCAATACACACAAAACATGCAATTCCGAGGCATCCATATCATAACAAATAAATCCCAGGTCAATATTTGCATTATTAGCCACATTTCCATATTGGAAAAAACCTGTTGCTGTTTCCGCCTCTTCCTCTTCTTCTTTCCAAACATTCTTAACAGAAGACAAATTACCGTTTTTCACATTATAGGTCGTTTTACTTTCATAATCCACTGACCAATTTCCGTTCGACAGGTGTTTCTCCACATTCTCCACCTGATATAAATAATTACCGGAATAAGTGAAACTATAAGTATCTTCATAATTACCATCTTTTTCAGTATAGCTAACGGCTTTACCATCTTTCAGAGTAATGACAGACTCTTCATCATCCTCAGTAATGGTAATTTTATTATCACCATAAGAAAAAGTTTTTTCTTCCTGGTAACCTCCTCCAGGACCATACTGATTGATTATCTTTGAAACTCTTCCTTCCTGGTCGTAATTAAACAGATAAGTTTCAGAGACCTCACCTTCATCGTTCAGTACTGAAACCTTAGCAACTTTCTTAGCCAGAACAACAACACCGGAACCACCGTTACCAGCCCCCTGTCCATTTCCGCCGGAACCATCATTCCCACCATCATCATCAGAACAACCAGTAAAAGTAGTTGCAGCACAGAAAACTGCCGCCATAAATAAATAAAACTTTCTCATCTTTCTTTGTATTTTAAATTACACAACAAAATTGTTTTCCGGAACCATATTTATTTTAATATATGCAAATATATATAAATATCCAATTCCATAAAAAACGGTCACATTTAAAACAACTTTTTTATATATATGAATCCATGATTCGTCCTTCCGCTACACAACATTGAAAAGTTATACTGACTCAAGGGGAATGGATGTGAACTGACAGACCATCGGAACTGTTTCCTTTAATATAAATACGACCGCGCCCTACACTTAATCTTAAAAAAACAATCCGGCAACAAACGATACGCCGTAATCCCTTCTTTTTCTCAGAAATTTTTCCCTTTTTTAGGCCATACCGATTCATTCTCCATATTTTATTGTAATTTTGTCCCCCTAAAAAGTCGTCTGAAAACCTGCATGCCAAGGTATAATCTGAATGGAACATCCGGGGAACAGACGGATTAGCACTTATTTTTATAAATACACAAATGCGGAAATTAAGAAACATTGCCATTATTGCTCATGTTGACCACGGCAAAACAACCCTCGTGGACAAAATGATATTGCAGGGCAAACTATTCAGGGAGAATGAAAAAACCAGTGGAGATTTAATATTGGATAACAACGACCAGGAACGTGAGCGCGGAATTACTATCTTGGCGAAGAATGTATCCGTTCACTATAAAGATTACAAAATAAATATCATTGATACCCCGGGACACTCCGATTTCGGAGGAGAAGTAGAACGGGTCCTGAATATGGCTGACGGCGTTATCTTACTGGTAGATGCTTTTGAAGGAACAATGCCACAAACCCGATTTGTGTTACAAAAAGCGCTGAACTTAGGCAAAAAAGCCATTGTTGTTGTTAATAAAGTAGACAAACCCAACTGCCGTCCGGACGAAGTCCAGGAAGAGGTATTCGATTTAATGTTTGCCCTGGGAGCCAGCGAAGAACAATTGGACTTTGTCACTCTTTATGGCAGTGCAAAACAAAACTGGATGTCCACCGACTGGCGCAACCGCACGGAAGACATTACCCCATTATTGGATGCCATTATTGAAAATATACCGGAGCCGGAAGTTGCCGAAGGCACTCCCCAAATGATGGTTACCTCCCTGGAATATTCTTCCTACATCGGACGTATTGCTATCGGGAAACTTACACGGGGCAAATTAAAAGCAGGCATGAATGTCACGTTGTGCAAGCGCGACGGGATAACACGGATAAAAAGCAAAATCAAAGAACTGATGTTATTTGAAGGTCTGGAAAAACAAAAAGTCGACGAAGTAGAAGCCGGAGAAATTTGTGCCCTTGTAGGCATCGAAGGATTTGAAATCGGTGATACCGTTGCCGACTACGAAAATCCGGAGGCTCTAACTCCCATAGCCATTGACGAACCGACCATGAGTATGCTGTTCACCATCAATAATTCCCCATTCTTCGGCAAAGACGGTAAATACGTGACTTCCCGTCACATCAAAGAGCGTCTTGATAAAGAACTGGAGAAAAATCTGGCTTTGCGTGTTGAACCAGGTTTAAGTGCGGATTCCTTTATTGTATTCGGCCGGGGTGTACTCCATCTGAGCGTACTCATCGAAACCATGAGACGCGAAGGCTATGAACTTCAGGTGGGACAACCTAAAGTAATCATCAAAGAAATCAACGGACAAAAATGTGAACCGATAGAAGAACTGACCATTGACATTCCCGAAGAATTTTCAGGAAAAGCCATAGAAATGGTAACCAAACGAAAAGGAGTGCTGAATAACATGGAAACCCGGGGAGAACGGGTACACCTTGATTTTGATATACCCTCCCGCGGTATTATCGGTTTACGCAGTAATCTTCTGACAGCCTCTGCGGGAGAAGCCATCATCGCTCACCGTCTGAAAGGTTTCGAACCATATAAAGGAGAAATAGAAATGCGTATCAACGGTTCCCTGATAGCCATGGAAACGGGAGATACGTTTGCTTATGCTATCAATAAACTTCAGGATAGAGGAAAATTCTTTATCGAACCGGGTGAAACCGTCTATGCCGGCCAGGTAATCGGAGAAAGTACGCGTCCCGATGACATTGTCATTAATGTCTGTAAATCCAAAAAACTGACCAACATGCGGGCCAGTGGCTCAGATGATAAGGTGAACATTGCCCCACCGGTAAAATTCAGTTTAGAAGAAGCATTGGAATACATCCAAGAGGACGAATATGTGGAAGTAACCCCCCATTCCATGAGACTTCGCAAAATTATCCTGGACGAAACTGAACGAAAACGCCAAAGCAAAAGAATAGCTGCCAGCGAAGAATAAGCGGGTGAATCTTCAAACATAGAATGTGGAAAATGAGGGAAGGTCTTTCCCATATTTTCCACATTTTTTTTGTAAATTCATTCTTGAAAGATACCTACTCCTTATACTTTTGAATGAGGTCCAACACCTGGTTTTGTTCCTGTTGTGTCAGTTGGCCGGCCTTATAAAACTCAATCACTTGGTCCCGGTTGACAAAAATAATGGCAAAATTACGATTAGCTCCAGGCAAGTGCCACGTCTCTGCCAACACACCCTTCGGGTCGAAATAAACTTGGGCATTGGTCCCCCGGATTTCTTTTAGGGCCATTTTCCGTATCAAATCATCAGAAAGCATAGGTGCGGCAGCCATATTGACAACGCCATAAGAATCTATACCCGGACTATTGATGGGATGTTTTTTCAAATAGGTCCGGAAACTTTTATTCTGACGAGGATGGGAAGGATCGGCATAAAAAATCAAGAGATTCTTCTCGCCCAGCATCGGTAAACTCACCACCTGTTTTTTAGTATTCACAACCTCTACAGGAACAACTCTTTCACCGACCTGTCCAAAACCTTCAACTGTAATCAGTACAGAAACAAAAATCAAAGAAAACAACAATTGTTTCATAATCAATCATTTAAAGTTATTTAAACAAGTATCAATATTATCCAATTGTCAGATTATACGAAATGAGAGAAGTCAGGATGGAAAATTTATGCTAAACATTTGAAAATAATAGGCAAGGCAATTATATACATTCCCCTTGCATCAGTATACCCTTGAATCCATTGCAAAAAAAACATCCCCGACATTAATTGTTAAAATTTAAACAATGTATATAATTTTAAAAATCTGATTTACAATTTTTTCCCATAATTATTTCCTTGTAAGCCTGCTCAAACTTTATAAAGTGACATTTTCCGGTCTAAGATTTTTTTTAATTTTGCATTCAATTAAATCGTTAAATACAATTGAAAAATGAAAGTAGCTATTGTCGGAGCAAGCGGAGCTGTAGGCCAGGAACTCTTACAGGTATTGGAAGAAAGAAATTTTCCTATTGATGAACTATTACTATTCGGTTCCAGTCGTAGTGCCGGCCGAAAATATACTTTCCGGGGAAAAGAAATCACTGTAAAACTTCTTCAACACAATGACGACTTTAAAGACGTAGACATTGCTTTCACGTCTGCCGGAGCAGGAACATCGAAAGAATTTGCCGAAACCATCACCAAATACGGGACTGTAATGATCGACAATTCCAGTGCTTTTCGGATGGATGATGAAGTTCCTTTGGTTGTACCTGAGGTAAATCCCCAAGATGCCCTGAAACGTCCCCGGGGAATCATTGCCAATCCCAATTGTACCACCATTCTCCTGGTAGTGGCCTTGAAAGCCATTGAACAATTGAGCCACATCAAAAGAGCCCGTGTGTCGACCTATCAGGCAGCCAGCGGTGCCGGAGCTGCCGCTATGGATGAATTATATCACCAATACCAACAGGTCCTTGCCGGTGAAAAACCTACTGTAGAAAAATTTGCTTATCAATTAGCTTTCAATTTGATTCCTCAGATAGACGTATTCACAGAGAACGGCTACACTAAAGAAGAAATGAAGATGTACAACGAAACCCGGAAAATCATGCATTCCGACATCCGGGTAAGTTCCACCTGTGTCAGAGTTCCCGCTTTAAGGGCTCATTCTGAAAGCGTATGGCTCGAAACCGAACGTCCCTTATCCATAGAGGAGGTCCGGGAGGCATTTTCTAAAGCAGAAGGAGTGGTATTACAGGACAATCCGGCTGAAAAAGACTACCCCATGCCCCTTTTCTTATCCGGTAAAGACCCGGTATATGTCGGTCGCATCCGCAAAGACCTGGCAGACGAAAATGGCTTAACTTTCTGGATCGTAGGAGACCAAATCAAAAAAGGAGCAGCTCTGAATGCCATCCAGATAGCGGAATATTTATACCAAAATAAAGGTTTATAACCTCCTTTCCGGGATTTCTTTAGTGACTGTTGTCCGATAAAGAAATCCCGAAAATTTTAAAAAGAAAAAGGCAGAATTTCAGGCAAGTCGGCTGTTTCTGCACATATAAAACAACAATACCCGGAAGCTATCCGGCATTCTTTCAGGTATACGGGTATTTTCTTTCCTTCCTGTCTGATCATCGTTTCCCCATCCACTGTCTCCATACAAAAACCAGCCAAAGAACCCGACAATCCTTTTCCCTTGTATTTCAGGAAACTTTCTTTTACAGCCCAGTAACGATAAAATAAATCTATTTGCTCTGTTCCTTTGACCGTTTCCAATGCTTCCGTCTCCGACGGATGAAAAAAACGCCTGGCTATTTCAAGTTTCATGCCACCGATTTTTTGAATATCCACACCAACTTCCCGGTCTGAAAGGGCACACACAACATAATCCCCAGAATGAGACAAATTAAAAAAAAGCGGTTCCGGAGCATCAACCAGATAAGGCTTTCCATGTTCTCCCCGAACGACAGACCAGCTCTCGGCCGGCCGGCCTCCCCATCTTTGCAGCAACAACCTTAACATACCTTCGCCAACCATTTTCTCCCGTTTAACGGAGGCATTTTGACAGGCAGCAATCAACTCACGATTCCGGGGACTGATGTATCTGAAAAAATCATCATCATTCCAATCGGCCGTATCCGAAATCCGCGTATAATATATTTTCAGCATAATCTCTGAGTGAAGAAACAAATATACGGAGAATTTGTTAAATATTTTAAGAGACCCGAAACACCGGATAGCAAAATTTAACTTTTCATTCAAAAAAAACGTTTGAAATATTGGTACTTAATCTGATTTTCTTTATTTTTACCCCGAAATAGAAGAGAATATTAAATACATTAAATTCATATCATGGAAATAAAGAAGTCACCGAAAGCGGATCTGGAAGGGAAGAAAGGCCTTTTCTTTGAGATCGGACTTGCTCTGGCTTTAGCGGTTCTGTTATTTGCTTTTGAATGGAAAACTTCCAGTGAAGAAGTAAGCCAATTCCAGACTGTCGCTGAAGAACAGATAGAGGAGGAAATTATTCCTATTACCCAACATATGTTGAAACCTCCTCCACCCCCTCCTCCAGCGCCGAAATTGACAGACCTTATTGATATTGTAGAAGATGATACCAATATTGATGAAGACCTCGAGATTCTGGATGCAGAAGATGAATCGGAAAATAAACCTGTCGAAAATCCCAGTGACTTCGGAGAATATGACGGAGAAGAAACGGGAGAAGAAAGTCTTTTCGTTGTTGTAGAAGATATGCCTTCATTTCCGGGTGGAGATCCTGTAAGATGGATTAACAAAAATGTAAAATATCCGGTCATTGCTCAGGAAAACGGAATTCAGGGAAAAGTTTTTGTTCAGTTTGTCATTGAAAAAGACGGTTCCATTACTAACGTAAAAGTATTGAGGGGAGTGGATGCCTCATTGGATAAGGAAGCCGTGCGGGTGGTACAATCCATGCCCAAATGGAAACCTGGAAAACAAAGAGGAAAACCTGTAAGAGTTTCTTACAACGTACCTATCAATTTCCGGTTATCCAACTAAAAGGAATTTACCAAAATAGTAAGGGCTGCCATTCAATATGTCAGCCCTTTTTTTACTTTAATTTAATATATATGTATTCAACCGGCAAAGAAGCAGAGAAAGCAATATTAGTGGGAGTAGCCCTACAATCGAAAGGAGTAGGCTATGACCGGATGAGTGAATATTTGGAAGAATTGTCTTTTCTGGCGGAAACGGCAGGAGCTCAAACTGTCAGGATTTTCACACAGAATTTGGACAAGCCCGTCCATGCTACTTTTATAGGAAAAGGGAAATTAGAAGAAATTAAAGCTTACACCCAGGACAATGAAGTGGATATGCTCATTTTCGACGATGAGCTTAGTCCCACCCAGTTAAGAAACATCGAAGCGATGTTTCCCGGAATTAAAATATTAGACCGAACCAATCTCATACTGGATATTTTTGCCAGCAGAGCCCGTACTGCTCATGCCAAAACCCAGGTGGAGTTAGCCCAATACCAATATCTTTTACCCCGGCTGGCCGGCATGTGGACCCACTTAGAACGGCAAAAAGGAGGTATCGGACTAAGAGGTCCGGGAGAGACAGAGATCGAGACCGACCGAAGAATTATCCGCGATAAAATCACCCGGTTAAAGGAAGAGTTAAGTAAAATAGACAAGCAAAAAGTCATTCAACGCAAAAACCGGGGGAAATTAGTGCGGGTTGCCCTGGTAGGTTACACAAATGTGGGGAAATCCACTTTGATGAACCTACTGAGCAAATCCGATGTCTTTGCAGAAAACAAACTTTTTGCTACTTTGGACACCACCGTCAGGAAAATAGCTATCCGGAACGTACCTTTTCTTTTAGCCGACACTGTCGGCTTTATCCGGAAGTTACCCCATCACCTGATTGAATCTTTTAAATCTACCTTAGATGAAGTAAGAGAAGCAGATGTCATTCTCCATGTAATCGACATCTCCCATCCTCAATTCGAAGATCAGATGAAAGTAGTCAATGAAACTTTATCCGAACTGCTTAAAGAACCCAAACCGACTATTCTTGTCTTCAACAAGATAGATGCATTCCAATACATCAAAAAAGAAGATGATGATTTAACTCCCGTCAAACGAGAGAATTACAGCCTGGAAGATCTCAAACAAATGTGGATGTCAAAACAGGGAAATGAAACTGTATACATCTCTGCCGCCGAGAAAAAAAATATAGAAGAATTGAAAGAAAAGTTGTACAACCTTGTTAAAGAAATTCATTCTGCCCGTTTTCCTTACAATGATTTTCTTTATCAGGACTATGGGGAGAATGAAACCGAAGAATAAAATAAGGCTGCTTTAACAAGCAGCCTTATTTATAACACCCGTTTTTTATTTTACAATAATGAGGAAATAATTCTTTTTTCCGCTTTGGGCAAGGATATATTTCCCGTCAATCAAATGTGCCTTGTTGACTATAAACTCTTCCCCGCTTACTTTTTCCTTATTCAAGCTGATTGCATTTGATTTCAGGGCCCTCCGAGCCTCTCCTTTGGAAGACATGATCGCTGTTTTATCCGCCAGGAAATCCACAACCGAAATACCAGCCTTCAAATCAGCAGCAGCAATCTCAAACTGAGGGACACCTTCAAAAACAGACAGGAAAGTCTTCTCGTCAATCCGACGCAAAGTATCCGAAGTCGCATTGCCAAATAAAATCTGAGAAGCTTCCAAAGCAGCCTGATAAGCTTCCTCACCATGTATCAGGCAAGTAATCTCCTTTGCTAAAGTTTTCTGCAATTTACGCAAATGAGGAGCTTCCTGATGCTCCAAAATCAAAGCATCTATCTCTGCCGGCGGCAATATGGTAAAAATTTTTATATAGCGAACCGCATCCTCATCCGTCGTATTCAACCAGAACTGATAAAATCTATAAGGAGAAGTACGTTCGGGATCCAGCCAGATATTCCCGGATTCCGTTTTGCCGAATTTTTTCCCATCGCTTTTGGTCATCAACGGCCACGTCAGACCATAGGCATCCAACCCCTCCTTACGGCGTATCAGCTCGCTTCCGGTAGTAATATTTCCCCATTGATCCGAACCGCCCATCTGCAACATACAATTGTAATGCTTCCGGAGATACAGAAAATCATATCCCTGCACCAACTGATAAGTAAACTCCGTAAAAGACATCCCGTCAGAACACTCTCCACTCAAACGTCGTTTCACAGAATCCTTGGCCATCATATAATTTACAGTAATATGTTTCCCGATTTCCCGAATAAAATCCAGAAATGAAAACTCTTTCATCCAATCGTAATTATTCAGCATAATGGCAGCATTCGAAGCCGTTGAATTGAAATCTATGAAACGGGACAACTGAGCCTTGATACCGGCCATATTCTTTTGAATAGTCTCTTCGTTTAATAAATTTCTCTCCTGGGATTTTCCACTGGGATCTCCGATCATTCCGGTCGCTCCGCCAATAATAAAAATAGGTTTATGGCCGGCCATCTGAAAATGCTTCATCATCATCACCGACACCAAATGACCCACATGCAAAGAATCGGCCGTCGGGTCAATACCTACATAAGCAGTTGTCTGGCCCTTTGCCAATAACTCCTCAGTCCCTGGCATAACATCGTGAATCATGCCTCTCCATTTCAATTCGTCAACAAAATTCATTGATTACAATACTTTTTATTTTACTTTCATTTTTGCTTTTTCTCCCCTGAAAATCTCCTGTCAAAACCGGATAGCATTATACATTTCCTGTGCAAAATTAAGAAAAGGATAGAATAACAAACTTTTCTGCCTGGTTTCTTCGCTGATAAATTGAAATTTTTCATTTAACGCATCTGTCACTAACAGCAATACACACACTATCAGAAAATATTTTGCAACACCTAATGCCGTACCTAACAATTTATTCACCAATCCTAATGATATAATATCTACCAATTTGGTAAGCAACTTACCAACAATATAGACAAGGATAACCACTAAAATAAAGGTGACAGCCAAAGCCACATAAGAGATATACCGGGAAGAGAAATTCAGGAAATCCCTCAGAAAATTTTCTGTATAAGAAGAATAACGGACAGCCATATATACTCCCAGGACCAGCCCCGCCAGAGTAGCCACTTCAACAATGAGTCCCCGGGAAAATCCCCGATAAGCTCCATAAAGCAAAAATAATAATATGATAATATCAATATAACTCACCGGTTCTGTTTTTAGACGTCAAAGATAAAGGGAATTAAGGAAAATAAATAGATAAGCAGAAAGATTATTTGATAAATTCTTAGTATTTTCGCCAATTGGTAAAAACGATTTTGTTTTAACCCGATACTGAATACAGAATTTTATAAAAAACTTTATAAACCGGATTAGAATGTACAGAACACACACATGTGGAGAATTGCGGCTGGAAAATGTCAATGCCGATGTTTGCCTGAGTGGATGGGTGCAAAAAATCAGAAACCTGGGAGCAATGACTTTTATTGACCTCCGGGACAGATACGGAATCACGCAATTAGTTGTCGAAGAAACCGCCTCAGAAGAACTGAAAAGACAAATCAACGGATTAGGCCGCGAATTTGTTATTCAGGTGAAAGGGAAAGTCGTGGAACGCGCCAACAAAAACCACAAAATCCCAACCGGAGACATAGAAATTCTTTTAAACGAAATCAATGTCCTCAGCCATTCGGAAATTCCTCCTTTCACAATCGAAGACAATACAGACGGAGGAGATGAAATCCGAATGAAATACCGCTATCTGGATTTGCGCCGTCAAATGGTTCGGAAAAACCTGGAACTAAGGCATCGTATGGCTCATCTTGTACGCAACTATCTGGACACGCAACATTTCATGGAGGTAGAAACTCCCGTTCTCATTAAAAGCACACCCGAAGGAGCCCGGGATTTTGTTGTTCCCTCCCGAATGAATCAAGGACAATTTTACGCATTGCCGCAAAGCCCCCAAACTTTCAAACAACTTCTGATGGTAGCAGGATTTGACCGCTACTACCAGATAGTGAAATGTTTCCGGGATGAAGACTTACGGGCAGACCGCCAACCCGAGTTTACACAGATTGACTGCGAAATGTCATTCGTGGAACAACAAGATGTGCTCCGGATTTTTGAAGGTATGGTCCGCCATCTGTTTAAAGAAATAAAGGGCATTGATATTCCGGAATTGCAACGTATGACCTGGCACGATGCAATGGAGTATTATGGTTGTGACAAACCGGACCTTCGTTTTGACATGAAATTTGTCAATCTGACCGTTCCGGCCCAGACTAAGGATTTCACAGTTTTCAATTCTGCGGAATATGTAGGAGCTATTTGTGCCCCAGGATGTGCAAGCTACACCCGCAAACAACTGGACGAACTGACAGAGTTTGTAAAACGCCCCCAAATCGGTGCCAAAGGCTTGGTATACGTAAAATACAATGAAGACGGCACTCTGAAATCGTCTGTAGACAAATTTTACAACGAGGAAGATTTGAAGAACTGGGCTGAAACCTGTCAGGCCAAACCGGGAGACTTGCTCCTGATTCTTTGCGGCCCTAAAAATAAAACTCTGTCCCAATTGTGTGAACTCCGTCTGGAAATGGGAAACCGTCTGGGATTAAGGGACAAAGACGTGTTTAAACCCCTCTGGGTGGTAGATTTTCCATTACTGGAATGGGATGAAGAAACTCAGCGTTTTTATGCCATGCACCATCCGTTCACTTCTCCAAAACCGGAAGATATTGATATGATGGAAAGTAATCCGGGAGCTGTACGTGCCAATGCATACGATATGGTAATCAATGGCGTTGAAGTAGGAGGAGGCTCTATCCGTATTCACGACAACCAACTGCAACAGCGTATGTTCAAGTGCCTGGGCTTCACCCCTGAACAAGCAGAAAAGCAATTCGGCTTCCTGCTGAACGCATTTAAATACGGAGCTCCTCCCCACGGCGGGATCGCTTTCGGTTTTGACCGTCTGGTATCAATGTTTGCAGGCTTGGACAGCATCCGAGACACCATTGCTTTCCCGAAAAATAATTCCGGCCGTGATGTCATGATTGACTCTCCGTCTGAGATTTCCGCCGAACAATTTAAAGAACTGGGAATCAAACTAAATCCATAATCTACTGATTAACGGTTAAAAATAAAAAAAGGTGTTTAAGGATGTAATCGGACACGAAGAGATAAAGCAAAGGCTGATCACCTCCCTGCAAAACGGGAGAATCAGTCATGCCCAACTCTTTGCCGGCAATACGGGTTACGGTTCTATGGCATTAGCTTTAGCTTTTGCACAATATGTATTCTGTACAGGCCATAAAAAAGAAGATGCCTGTGGAGAATGCCCGTCTTGCCGGAAAATGAAAAAATACATCCATCCTGATTTGCATTTTGTTTTTCCGGTTGTAAGAAAAACAAAAAGTCCCGTCAGTGACGAATACCTTACCGAATGGCGTCAACTTTTAACTCAGGGTAGCTATTTTAATCTGGAAGACTGGTACTCGGAAATGGGGATAGAAGATAATGCGCAAGCAGCCATTTACACTGAAGAAAGTGTAAACATCCTGCGAAAACTGAATCTTAAATCCTTTGAGTCGGATTACAAAATCATGGTCATCTGGTTGCCGGAAAAAATGAATCCTGAATGTTCCAATAAATTACTGAAGATTGTTGAAGAACCATTCGATAAAACTTTGTTTCTGATGGTCTCGGAACATCCGGAACAAATCATCAATACCATTCAATCCCGTACCCAAAGAATCAACATCCCCCCTCTGCAAGAAAAGGAAATTGCAGAACAACTCATCCGGGAAAAAGGGCTCACCGACGCCAAAGCCCAGGAATATGCCCACATCGCATCAGGCAACTGGCACCGGGCCCTGCGCCTATTGAATGAAAGCGAAGAGCAAATTTACAATCAGGAAAAATTTGTCAGTCTGATGCGACTTTGCTGGGAACGCAAAATGCTTCCTGTCAATGAATGGGTAAACGAAATATGCGGATTAGGCAGAGAAAGACAGAAAAACTTCCTCCAACACGCAATCCGGATGATCCGGGAAAATTTTGTCCGGAATTTCGGGTTACCGCAACTAAATTATATGACGGAAAGAGAAAACAACTTTTCCATCCGCTTTTCCCCTTATGTAAATGAAGGAAATGTGCTACCTTTAACCAATGAATTTGAACAAGCACATAACGACATTACCCGAAACGGGAATGCTAAAATTATTTTTACAAACCTGTGTATTAAGGTCATGCAAAACATCAGGCCTCAGTGACAGCATCCCGGAGAATAAATTAAAAAGAAAAAACCTAAAATAATGGATCACATAAATACCGATATAGAATTTGACGACCAACTGATTCCGGAGGAATCCAAGGGCCAGGAAAAGACGGCTTCATCCCAGGATGCTTTTATTCCGAAAGAAGGAAACGCCTTTGCAGAAGAAGAAACCACGACAGAAGAAACCACTGCTTCTATAGAAAACATAGAAGCAGGAGAATTTTCTGTTTCCAAGGAAGAAGAGAAAGAAGAAGTGCAACAGCTTCATACCAAACATCCCCAACCGGAGGTTCCGGTGATCGACCATCGTCTGTTAGCTGGAAAACTGAGCGTATATGATTGGCTGAACGACCTTCCCTCCACGGACTGTGCACCGGAAATCGTCGAGGTTCGTTTTAAGAATACCCGGAAAGGGTTTTACAGCAATCCTTCCCATCTTCCTTTGAAAGAAGGAGATATTGTGGCAGTAGAAGCTGCCCTGGGACATGATATAGGGGTAATCTCCCTGTCCGGCGAGTTGGTAAAAGAGCAAATCCGGGCAAAACGCATTGATTTGGAGCGTAATCCCCTGAAAAAGGTTTACCGGAAAGCCAAGCCGCACGACATAGAGAAATGGCAACAAGCCATAGCCTTAGAACATGACACCATGATCCGTTCACGCAAGATTGCTGCGGATTTAAAACTGAATATGAAAATCGGGGATGTCGAATATCAGGGAGACAAAACCAAAGCCATCTTCTACTATATTGCCGATGACCGGGTGGATTTCCGTACTTTGATTAAGGTACTGGCAGAAACTTTCCGGATCCGCATTGAAATGAAGCAAATCGGAACCCGCCAGGAAGCAGGACGGATAGGAGGCATTGGCCCTTGTGGACGAAAGCTGTGCTGTTCTACCTTCATCACTAATTTCGTTTCGGTATCTACCTCTGCAGCCCGTTACCAGGACATTTCTTTGAATCCCCAGAAACTGGCCGGGCAATGCGGGAAATTAAAATGTTGCCTCAACTACGAAGTAGATGCATACATTGATGCACAGAAAGATTTTCCTCCAACCAACATCGCCCTCAATACCGGAGACGGACTTTTATATCATCAAAAAACCGATATTTTCGGACGGATCATGTCTTTTACTCCGGATAAAGAAGGCAAAGGCATATTCATCCAGATTCCGGTAGACCGGGTAAAAGAAATTATTGCCCTCAACCGGAAAGGCATTATTCCTCCAAAAGCAGTGGAAGACTCCGGAGAGGTGACAGCAGATATTAAATACACCGACGGTGTAGGCGAAGAAAGCCTCAGTCGTTTTGATGAAAAAAAACAAAAAAAACGGCATTCCAGACACCGGAATAACAATAACCGGGAAAATGGAAACAATAATGGAGGCCGCAACGAAAAAACAGAAAGAAACGAAGGGAATAACAATCGTAATGAGAACAAAGGTGGAGACCATAACCGTCCCCAAAACCAGCATCATCCACGAAACAATTCCCGTTCTGAACAACGAAAGGACCAAAGGCCATTTTCCAGACCAAGGCCTAAACCGGACCAGAACACACAACCTCAAAATGACCAATAATGCAAAATTATCGTCCATTTTCCGGCATTACTCCTGCTGTTAAAACATTAATCATATTGAATGTAGCCATGTACTTTCTGGCTACATTCATAGAGCAACATTATAAAATAAATGTATCTCATCTCCTGGGACTGCATTTGCCTCAATCCCATTATTGGGGCCCCTGGCAATATGTCACCCACATGTTTATGCACGGCAGTATCAGCCACCTTTTTTTCAATATGTTCGCACTCTTTATGTTCGGCTGCATATTGGAATCTATCTGGGGTTCCAAGCGTTTCCTGATATTCTATTTCGTCTGCGGCATCGGAGCAGGAGCCCTGAACAGTGCCATCGGCTGGTTTGAAATTCAGCACCTGATAAAACAATACGAACAATTTCAGTTATCTCCCAATCCCAATATACTGGCTGAAGTCGTCAAGCACCAGCTATCCCATCCGGCAGGATGGATCTGGGAGACCATTGACAATTGGATTAACAATCCTCAATCTCCCGAATACGGAACTATCGGAAAACAAATATTCCAGACCATCATAGACCTCAAGGTCAATGTACCGATGATCGGGGCTTCTGGTGCTATCTTCGGAATACTTCTGGCCTTCGGGATGCTATTCCCCAATACCGAACTTTACCTGATGTTCATTCCCATCCCTATCAAAGCCAAATATTTCGTATTAGGATATGGTTTTCTGGAATTATATCTGGGATTCCAGAACAATGCCGGCGACAACGTCGCTCATTTTGCTCATTTAGGAGGTATGTTATTCGGCTTCTTTTTGATAAAATACTGGAACAGAAACAGAAAGAAATTTTATTAAGCCAATGTATTACCAACGATACGATAATGGACATTTCTCCAGGAGCATCCGTGCCGGAATAATGTCTTCATTCCGGCACGGTTCTTCTCTTATCCGTCTGATTTATATCAATGCCGGTCTTTTCCTGCTCCTCAAAGCAGGATATGTTATCCTGTCATTAGCCGGACAGGGAGATATTTTTTACCCCACAATATTAGAATGGATAGGTATACCTGCCGACCCTGAATATCTCCTTTACCGCCCTTGGACCGTACTAACTTATATGTTCACCCAGTTTGAATTTCTCCATTTATTATTCAACATGTTATGGCTGTATTGGTTCGGAAGCATTTTTCTGAATCATTTCACCGAACGGCAACTCACCGGAGTATATCTCTTGGGCGGAATAGCAGGAGCCTTTCTCTATGTACTCTCTTACAATATCTTCCCCTACTTCGACCGGATTACGCGTTTATCCTCGTGGGCCATAGGCTCTTCTGCTTCGGTTATGGCTATTGTATTTGCAGTTTGCACCTATTTACCCCATCATCAGGTCAGTATTTTCCCTAAAGGTCACGTCAAACTGATCTATCTGGCTCTTTTCACAGCTTTAATTGACTTGCTCAGCATCCAGTCCGGCAATGCAGGAGGCCACATTGCACACTTGGGAGGAGCTTTGTTTGGATGTCTGTTTATCATTTGCATAAAACACAACAAAGACATAACTTCGGGCATCTTTTATTCCGGAGAGCGGTTAAAACGGCTGTTCCCCCGCCGCAAAACCATACGGGTGAAATATAAAAAGAAAGTTTCCGAAATGAATGACCGGGAATACAATGCTTACAAGAAAAGGCAGGATACCCGCATCAATGATATCCTGGACAAAATTTCCCGGGCCGGATATGAAAGTCTTACCCGGGAAGAAAAAGAAGTTCTATTCAAATCAGGCAGAAAATAAAAGACAATATGCTGAAGATATTGGATAAAATCGTTTTTCTCGTGAGCCTGTCGGCTATCGCGGGTCTGTTAGGAGCCTACACCTCTTCCTACATCAACCCCAATACCTTTGTTTGGGCCTCTCTGTTGGGGTTGGCTTATCCTTATTTACTGATAACAAGCATACTCCTGCTTTTTTACTGGATTATCCGCTGGAAAAAAATGAGCTGGGTCATGCTCGTCACCCTTTTGCTGGGAATCCCTGCGTTTATGACTTACTACGGTACCGCCCGTCTCACAGAATCTCAACTTCAGAGCGATTTTTCCCTTTTATCTTACAACACGCGTTATTTCGACCTATACGGATGGAGTCATGAAAAAAACACAAAAGAAAAACTGCTCCGCTATCTGAACCAATTCAAAGGAGACGTTATCTGCCTACAGGAATTTGCCACCCACACCCAAAATGAAGACGGAAAGTTTCTCACTTCCCAATTAAAATCTTATCCTTACCACCATATCCGGAAAGATATGGCCATCTTTTCCCGCATACCGTTGCTAAACTGCGGTCATGTGTCATTTCCCTCCCCGTCAGGTTCCTGCATATACTGCGACCTGGTTTTGGGAAGCGATACAATCCGCTTATACAGCGTACATCTGGAATCCTACAAATTAGGGAAGAAAGAACGCCAGTTCATGCAACAAATCAGTCAAGGAGTCAAAAGTGAAGATTTACAAAACGAAGTAAAGAACCTCACCACCAGGTTGACTACTGCAAACAAAAACCGGGCCCACCAAGCCCAACTGCTAAAATATCACCTCCGGCAATCCCCCTATCCGGTTATTCTTTGCGGAGATTTCAACGACACCCCCTTATCCTTTACTTACCGGGAAATCAAAAAAGGATTAGTTGACAGTTTCATCCGGAAAGGTCGTGGAATCGGAAATACCTACATCGGAGAATTTCCCTCTTTCCGCATCGATTACATCCTGCACACTCCGGATATTGAAACCCTTTATTATCAGCGGGACACCATACAACTCTCCGACCATTACCCCATTCAGGGCTCATTTAAAATGAAAAAAACTCCATAAAATCACGTTTAATCTTGGAAATTTACTCATCTTATTGTATTTTTGCAAGGAACATGGGGGGGTTAGCTCAGTTGGCTAGAGCGCTTGCATGGCATGCAAGAGGTCGTCGGTTCGACCCCGATACTCTCCACCAATCAAAAAACATCACTTCCTTTCCTGATCAGAAACTGAAATATCAGTTTCTGAAATTGTGTATTTATTCTGAATATCCGGACGATATTAAAGTTTGTAAAGAGAAGAAAACTTTACGGCAGAACATGCAGGGGATAAAGAAACTTTCTATTAATTTTATGGATTGTTGAATAAACCCTATTTTTTTATTGTAATGCAGGATTCAGAACAGCAATTAACCCAAAAAATCAGTCCCTATAAGATTATATATCCGGTCCTCATCGGACTGGCTGTGGTGTCTTATATGCTATACAAAGAGTTCGATATAACCGCCTTCCAGCAAATTACTTTCACCTGGAACTCGGTACTGTGGCTTTTGGTTGCTGTTTTCTGCATGTTTATCCGTGATTTGGGGTACGTCATACGGATCCGGGTACTTTCCGGCAACCGATTGAGCTGGATAAAATCCATCCGGATTATTTTTTTGTGGGAATTTACTTCGGCAGTTACTCCTTCTGCCATTGGCGGAACAAGTCTGGCCATTCTTTTTGTCAACAAAGAAGGCATTAAAGTCGGACGAAGTTCTGCCATTGTTATGGCCACCTCTTTCCTTGACGAACTCTATTTTATCCTTATGTTTCCGCTCATTCTGCTTTGTGTCAGCCAAAGTGACTTATGGAACATGGCAGGAGTAAACGAAGGGATCAGCAAAAGCCTGATTTGGTTTGCCGTAGGCGGATATTCTATCAAATTCATTTATCTGGCCATCCTCAGTTACGGTTTATTTAAAAATCCGCGAGGATTAAAATACCTCCTGATGAAATGCTTCAAATTCAAGTTGCTGCGCCAATGGCGCCACAATGCTAACGAAGCCGGTTCCGACATCATCCGGAATTCTTACGAGTTACGTCATATGTCTTTTTCCTTTTGGTTAAAAACCTTCGGAGCAACTTTTTTTTCCTGGACAGCACGCTACTGGGTTGTGAATGCGCTATTAATGGCATTTTGGGCGGGACATTACAATTGGGCCACACAATTTCTTATCTTTGCAAGACAATTGGTGATGTGGATTATGATGCTGGTCAGCCCCACCCCCGGTGGCAGCGGTTTTGCAGAGTTCGTATTTAAAGAATATCTGGGAGAGTTCCTGCCGGGTGCAAGCGTAGCCATTGCCATGGCTATCTTATGGCGGTTAATTACTTACTATCCGTATTTGTTTGCGGGAGTTTTTATTGTCCCCAAATGGGTAAGCCGGCACTTTGGCAATCATACCAGAAACAAAGCGGCATCCCCCACTTCATCCAACTCTTAAAACAGAAAATATGTTCAGTCTATTTAAAAAACCGGAATACAGAAGATTCAATCTTCAGCCCCGTTATTGGGATCCGGCAAAAGAGGCCCGCATAGAACGGGAAAAAAGAATAAAAGCCGAACTGGGTATAAAAGACGGCGATGAACAATATATCCCGAACGTCCGGGGCCAGTTCAGGCAAGAGTATGAGAAACGAAAATCCATCCGCAGCAATAACGGCTCAGCACAAACCGTTCGTTTTTTCATGATCCTGATTTTACTTTTCATTGCAGCATTCTACATTTTCATCAAAAATCCGGAAGGTATATTACGCTTTTTCGGCCTTTAACAAGACTCAATCTCTTTATGGATATCGTTCATTTATTGCCGGATTCGGTTGCCAACCAGATTGCAGCAGGAGAAGTGGTACAACGTCCGGCCTCTGTCGTAAAAGAACTCATGGAGAACGCAATCGACGCCGGTGCCCGGCATATACAGGTTATTCTTAAAAATGTAGGAAAAACAGTCATTCAAGTCATAGACGACGGGAAAGGCATGTCGCCCATGGACGCCCGGATGGCCTTTGAAAGACATGCTACCTCCAAAATATCTTCCGCCCAGGACTTATTCAGCATACAGACCCTGGGCTTCCGGGGAGAAGCTCTGCCATCCATCGCCTCTGTTGCAGAAGTAGAATTGAAAACAAAACAGGAAGAAGACGAACTGGGCAGTTGCATTTTCATCGCAGCCTCGGAACTGAAAAGCCAGGAGTCAGTAAATACCTCCAAAGGGACTAACATTTCAGTAAAAAATCTTTTTTATAATATACCGGCCAGAAGAAAATTTTTAAAATCAGATACCACAGAACTGCGGAATATCACGACAGAATTTCAACGAGTGGCTTTAACTCATCCTGAGACAGCTTTCTCCTTGAGTAATAACGGCACCCCACTCTATGACCTGCCAGTATCAGGACTTCGCCAAAGAATCGTCAATATTTTCGGCAAAACCATCAATGCCAGGTTACTGAACATAGAATGTTCAACAGGCCTGGCAGACATCAAGGGCTACATCGGCAGTCCGGAACAAGCCCGGAAGACCTACGGCGAACAATTCTTTTTTGTGAACAACCGTTTTATGAAGCATCCGTTTTTTCACAAAGCTGTTATGGAAGCCTATTCGGGCCTACTTCCCAACGACTGTATTCCTTCCTATTTTATTTATTTTACAGTAGACCCTGCTTTAATCGATGTAAACATCCACCCGACCAAAACAGAAATCAAATTTCAGAATGAAACGGATTTTTTCCAGATTCTGACTGCCAGCATAAAAGAAGCTTTAGGCAAATTCAACATCACCCCTCCCCTTGACTTTGATACGGAGGGGAAGCCAGATTACACACCGCCCGTTTCTTCGGAAACCCCTTATGTACCCCAGATTCATTATAATCCGGGATATAATCCTTTCCATTATACAACCGATAAAATCACACCGGCAGATTCGGACTTCGAAAAGCCCAAAGCTACTTTTCCGGCAACCCGGAAAGTACCTGCCAACTGGGATATTTTATTTGACGGCATACAGGAAAAAGAAGAAGCCCAGCAAACCCTGATTCCCGGAATGTCTGCTCCGGCTCATCCGATTTTAGCAGCAGCCAGTTGCTATTTTCAAATCAAAGGCCGCTATATAGTAGCTGCCGTACAAAGCGGTCTGCTGTTAGTCGACCAGAAAAGAGCCCACGAACGCATTCTCTTTGACAAATACCTGGACCAGTTGTCTGCCCGGAAAACAGCCGGACAAAAAAATATGTTCCCGGATATACTGGAACTTTCTGTCAATGATTTTTTATTAATCGGAGAGTTGTTGAAAGATTTGGAATACCTGGGTTTCGAACTAAATGTTTCCGGCAAGAATTGTTATGCTATCCAGGCAACCCCTCCGGATTTATCTTACTCTCACGCAAAAGAAATTTTAATCGAACTGCTAGAACATTATAAAAATACGGAAGGCAATATACGGGAAAAAATGCATGAAAGAGTGGTGCTTGCCTTTGCCAAGGCCGCAGCTATCAATTACAACACTCCTTTGGAATACGAAGAAATGAAAGAAATGATTGAGAAACTTTTCAACTGTAAACATTATCATTTCACAGCCGATGGAAAAACCATCATCCACATCCTGAAGTACGAAGACGTCAACAGTTGGTTCAAATAATTATTCGTCGCTATGGCTATCACCCTCTCCAATGTCAGTAAACAATATGGCAAACAAAAAGCCCTCAATCAAATCAGTTTCGATTTGAAAGAAGGAGAAATCTGCGGTTTTCTCGGTCCCAACGGCGCCGGAAAATCCACTACCATGAAAATCATTACGGGTTGCCTGACCGACTTTGAAGGAGAAGTCAACATTTGCGGCATAGATATTCACCGTCATCCCCTTGAAGCGAAAAAATTGGTCGGTTATTTACCCGAACACAATCCTCTATACCCTGATTTGTATATCCGGGAATATCTGTTGCACATAGCCCGTTTATATCACATTCACAACCCTCATCAACAGGTAGAACAAATCATCGGATTAACAGGCCTCGCTCCGGAGATACACAAAAAAATCGGCCAACTGTCCAAAGGCTACCGGCAACGGGTTGGACTTGCCCAGGCTTTGGTCCACAACCCCCAGGTACTGATTCTGGATGAACCAATGACCGGACTGGATCCCAACCAATTAGAAGAAATCCGTAACCTTATCTCCGAAACGGGAAAAAACAAAACAATATTGCTTTCCACTCATATCATGCAGGAAGTAGAAGCCATCTGTGAACGGGTAATGATTATCAACCAGGGACAAATTGTAGCAGATAAATCCTTAGACGAAATACGGTCCCTGAGCGGCCGGGGGATTTATATCCAGGTTCGGTTTGCTCCCGACACGAACACCCAATGGCTTGCCGCACATCCTTTATTTGAAAAAACAACCCAACTCACCCCGGACAACTGGTTGCTCCATGCCAAAGCGGACACTGACCCCCGGATTGAACTTTTTCAGCAGGCCGTACACCACAACTGTCCTATCATTGAATTAAAAACCGAAGAACAAAACCTGGAATCCATTTTCAGAGAAATCACGCATACCCCTATCCCTTCTTCCTCACGGTAAATCACGGCAAATCTTCTATTCCGGCCAAAGTATAGAGAATCTTCAACGTACGGGAAGCAGAAGGACGGGACATTCCGGAATCAATGATCCTGCCCTCCCGGTCTATCAAAATAAAACGAGGAATATTCCTTACCATATAAGCTTTCAGAAACCCGGAATCCCTGTCTGCATACAACTGGATACCCGGCAATTGTTCTTCCTTCACCGTTCTTCTCCAGGCTGCCTTATCCCAATCGCAGGAAATACTCACAAAACAAATGTCAGTACCCTCAAACTGCCAGGCCAACTCCTTCCAGTGAGGCAATTCTTCCCGGCACGGTTCACACCAACTGGCCCAGATTTGAATAAATACATACTTACCCGCAAAATCCGAAAGGGCAACCATTTTTCCATTCAAATCCGCATATCGAAATTCAGGAGAAATGCAACCGGTTTCCAACTTAGACCATTCCCCGCAAAGTTCACTAAACGCCTTCCTTTTCTCAGGATGATTTACCTTGTTCCGATAAACGGTTTCGATGTCTTTGAATCCGGCCATACCGTAATTTTTGACATATCCGGTCATAAAATGGTCGGTGAGGAATTCTTTCAGCAAAGGCTCAGTAACTGTTTCTTCTATACACTTCAATTGAGTCTCCAGGCATTGCCCAACCTCATATCCTGGCTTATCCTGCCCAGCCAGCGCAGTGATTTTTCCAATCCAGGCAGCCTGATACTCCGGCAAAGACATCAATTCACTCTCTTCCCGGATTTCAGTTTTTACCTTCTCATAAAAAGCAGAAGAAGGTTTATAACCGTTATCCTGAACATAATAAGTATGATAAGAAGGATATAATGGTAAAAAAGCATACACCGCATAATGCAGCCTTCGGGATTCCAATGTCCGGAACGATTCTTCAAAAAGCATACTATCCAGGAAGCGGCTTTGCCGTTGTTCCTGTTCTTGCAGAATCTGCAGGAAAGATGCTTCATCCACTCTGAAATCGGGTTTGAACTTTCTAACCCAATCCTGATTAAGGTATTCATTTTTTCGGGCTCCCTCCCCGGTAAAATACGGAACAGCATACCTCCCCTCAAATTGCAAAGCCAAATCAAAATCTTTGCCGGCCTCAATATATACAGGCACACAAAGTCTGCCGTAATTCAGACTACCGTAACCGCCTTTAACTTCCGAAGGTAAAACCAGCATGGCAGAACGGGTTGAATCCAAGGTCAGGCAATAAACAGAATCGGGGGTTGTCAACGTAACTTTTGCTTCTCTCCAAGCCCCATCCACATGAAAAGAAACAACAGTCCGGGGAGCTTTGTTACATCCCCCGCACAACAACAGGAAAACCAACCAAAAACCAATTTTTCTCATAGAGCCCGATTCTCAAAACAAAATGTCCGTAAAACCTTTGCATTGTAATGAACACCAATTACCAATCCAAAGACTTTACAGACAGCCTGAAAATAAACGACACACTTATTTTACAGGTATTTTCTCAATACGTCTTTGATGTCTCCCTCCTTCAAATTCGGTATTCAAAAAACGTTCTACAATCTCCCGGGCTTCTTCGTAAGGAATAAAACGGGCGGGTATACAACATACATTGGCATTATTATGCAAACGGGCCAACCACGCCAATTCCACCGTCCAGCACAACGCCCCCCGGATTCCCCGGTGTTTATTCACCGTCATGCAAACGCCATTACCGCTTCCGCATAAAGCAATTCCGCATTCATATTCTCCCGATTCAACAGCAGCGGCCATAGGATGAACCGTATCCGGATAATCCATGCTTTCCGGAGAATCCGTTCCAAAATCTTTTACTTCATGTCCTTCTTTACGGAGATATTCTACCAATTTTTCCTTATATTCGTAACCGGCATGGTCACAAGCAATAGCTATCTTCATATCAATCTATTTATTAGCACTGTAATACAGTCAGTTTAATTTTACAGGACAAAGTTAAAGTTTTATCCGAAAAGAAAACAATGAAAAACGGGGATTCTTATTCCCCGTTACAGTTTCACAAAAGGTAAATCCTCCCGAATACCGGTTTCATTTTCAAACTAAAGAATCAGTTTGTAGCCTTTTCCGTGTACATTGATAATTTCAACGGCCGGGTCTTTCCTTAAATGTTTACGCAGTTTGGTAATGTAAACATCCATACTTCTGGCATTAAAATAGTTATCATCAGCCCAAATGTTTTTCAATGCATAGTTTCTCTCCAGCACTTTATTTACATTCAAACACAACAGTTTTAACAGCTCAGACTCCTTCGTTGTCAGTTTTTGTTCCTCTTCGCCATCAAACAAAGTTTGTTTTTTTGAATTAAAAGTCAATTTACCAATCTTGAAGATTTCCTGTTCATCTTCAGGTTTGAGACCCGTAGACCGGCGGAGTACAGCTTCGATTCGCAACAACAGTTCTTCCATACTAAAAGGTTTGCTCATATAATCGTCAGCACCCAATTTAAAACCTTCCAGTACATCTTCCTTCATATTCTTAGCGGTCAGGAAAATAATAGGCATTTCACTATTGATTTGACGGATCTCTTTAGCTAAAGTAAAACCGTCTTTTTTAGGCATCATAACATCCAATATACATATATCAAATGGCTGATTCAAAAATGCTTCATAGGCTATTTCTCCATCTTCACACAAAACTGTCTCAAACCCTTTAGCTCTCAGATACTCTTTCAGGAGCATTCCTAAATTTGTATCATCTTCTGCCAATAAAATTTTTATTTTTTCATCCATAACTATTTAGTTTTAAATAAATTCTGAAAAATATACGCTTTTAAAAAAATAAAGTTCTCCTTACTTTTTGTTTTTTCACAGTCAAGGGTAAAATAATATCAAACCGGCTGCCTTTTCCTTCAGCGCTTTCCACCTCTATCCGTCCCCCGTGAGCTTCCACAATCGTTTTGACATACGACAGCCCTAAACCGAACCCTTTCACATCATGTAAATTACCTGTAGAAATCCGGTAAAAACGTTCAAAAATCAACTTTTGTTCTTTTGCTGCAATTCCTATACCATTATCTATCACACTTATAATAATCTCCATCCCCTTGTTCCGGGTGTATACACTGATTTCAGGAACTTTAATACAATATTTTATAGCATTATCCAATAAATTGGAAATAACATTCATAATGTGGACTTCATCAGCATAAATTTCATCCTGTTGGGCTTCCAGATAACCGAATAACTGTCCTCCTTTATCTTCCACCCGAAGCCGGAATTTGGTAATCAGATTTTCCACAATTTCATTCAGATTTACATTCTTCCGCTTTAACTTCATCCGGGTTTCCGTGAACAAAGCCGTTTGCAATACTTTTTCCACCTGGTAAGTCAGACGCTTGCTTTCATCCCGGATGATTCCCGCAATATGATCTATCGTAGAAGACGAATTATTGACAGCACCGTCTTTCAACATCTGTGCAGCCAATGAAATGGTAGCTATCGGTGTTTTAAACTCATGTGTCATATTGTTGATAAAGTCATTCTTAATTGCAGAAAGTTTTTTTTGTCTGATAATCACTACAATACAAAAGACAAAACACAATACCAATAATACAGTAATAATCAAACTGGGCAATAGCAAAAACACAGAAGATAAAATATCATGGGCTTTATCAGGAAAAATCAGGAAGAGCACCGCATTCTCCTGAGGGAAATCCGAAAATATCTGCCGGCTATAAACATAGTCCGAATGACGGTTAAAAAAATTCTGAGACATCAGAACAAATTTCCCCTTTTCTTTCACTGCAAACTCAAAATAACCGTTTACTCCATTATTTTCCAGCCTCTCTCCAATCACCTTTTTCAAATCAATTTCCTGCAATCGCTCCTCCAGGGTTTTACGAAAGTCTGCCGGTATTCTTTTTACAACCAGATCATATTCCTTTCCCAGGCTCTTTTTCAGCTCTTGCCGTGATTTCTGTATAGAATTCTGTAAATTACGGTTTCCGTTCTGACCGAACAATTCGGAAACGGTTTCCAGGTCTGCATCGTATTCCATGGGCCAAAGGGAATAATCAATAACGATATTCATATCGTTCATTACTGACTTGCCGGAACACATTCCCCAACACAACGGAACCTCATGAATCAATTTTCCCTTTTCTACATGCTGGCCTTTTTCTATGGGCTTTTCTTTTTCGGTTAACCGCCGCTCATACTCTTCCACATAATCAATCACCTGATCAATAGATTTATTCACCTGATAATCAAATTGGGCCTTTTTTAACTTGAATGCCGTCTGAAAATACCTGGCCTGTGTGAATATCAATCCCAGCAAAGACGTTCCTAACACCACACCTAAAATAATGATCTGCTTCCTTCTCATACCCACAAATTTAACACTTACATTTTAACACTTCACATACTTAACACACTTTAACCTATGGAGTTACTTCATAACAGTACTTCATTTTAACAATTGCACAGAGAATGCCGACTTTTAGAAGAAACGAAAAAATGCCACTTCTAAAACAAACGTTAAAAACTGAGATTCTTTTGCAGTTCTGAGAAAAGGTCCCTTCTAAAAAAGCGTCATCTGTTCCCCGTTTGTTTCCCGCCGGTTCTTTCCAAGGTGTTTATAAGCGAGGTCGGTCACCTCACGGCCTCTGGGAGTACGTTTAATAAATCCCTCTTTAATCAGGAAAGGTTCATAAACTTCTTCTAAAGTTCCGGCATCTTCCCCCACCGCAGTAGCTATAGTTGTCAGTCCGACCGGACCTCCCTTAAATTTCTCGATAATGGTCAGGAGAATCTTATTATCCATTTCATCCAGGCCATATTTGTCAATATTCAATGCCTCCAATGCATAACGGGTAATTTCATGGTCTATGTTTCCATTCCCTTTCACCATGGCAAAATCCCGTACCCGTCGCAACAATGCATTGGCAATACGAGGCGTTCCGCGGCTGCGGGAAGCAATTTCTTTGGCCGCCTGGCTGGTAATTCCAATGTTCAATATGCAGGCCGAACGATGAATAATGCCGGCCAGAATATCCATATCATAATATTCCAAATGGCAGTTAATCCCGAACCGGGCCCGTAAAGGAGCAGTCAAAAGGCCGCTTCGGGTTGTCGCTCCGATCAAAGTAAAAGGATTGATTTGTATCTGCACCGAACGAGCGGCAGGCCCCTTATCAATCATAATATCTATCCGGTAATCTTCCATTGCCGAATAGAGATATTCCTCCACCACAGGACTTAAACGATGGATCTCATCAATAAACAAAACGTCATTCTCTTCCAGATTGGTCAATAAACCCGCCAAATCACCCGGTTTATCCAGAACCGGTCCGGAGGTGATTTTTATACCTACGCCCAATTCATTTGCTATGATAGCCGACAAGGTCGTTTTTCCCAGTCCCGGCGGACCGTGTAAAATCACATGGTCTAAAGACTCCCCGCGCATTTTGGCCGCCCGCACAAAAATCTCCAGGTTTTCTACAATTTTCTTCTGTCCCTGAAAATCTCCGAAATTCAAAGGCCTCAATGCCCGCTCAAACTCTTTTTCCGTTTCTTTTAAAGTGTTATCCCTGATATCAAATTCGCTCATAACCGATAAGTTGCAACATAGCTGTACCCATGCTATTCCCGTCCAAAAGTAGAAAAACAAAACTTTAACTCAAAGTGCTAAAGTAGAAAGGCACAAATTTTACAGTAAATTAATTCTCTCCTAAAAGCTGCCTTATATCTTCCTCTATTTTTCGAATCGGAAGATAAGCCCCGTATTTTATATTCTGTTTCAACTGCTCTTCCAGGCTATAACGATAGCGGTACAATTCATTCAACATCTCACGGGTAGCCACCCGGTTTCTTTTTTCCCGCCTCAACACAGCTTTACATACCTCTTTACAAATCAACAAAATCAAATTGTAAAGGTTATGCCCCCGTACAAAAAGATAAACATTATCGGAAGTCAGTCCCAATTGCAGGTATTTCTGCCTCACAACCTCCAGGTTAGCATGAGGGTATTTTCTCCCGAAGAATTTCAATTTCCGTTCCACACGAACCCTCAGTTCGTCCAAAGCACGGCCACCATTATCATACACCAGGGGATAAGAACGGGAAGTTGTCAGATTAAGATAATGGTCAAACTCGAACTGACTGAAACGAATGGGATCTGCATTCTGAAAATACAAATGCCAGATAAAAAGCTCATAAAGGATATTCGAAAATTCCGTCAAAAAACGATTGAAATCAAAAACCGTATTTTTCAAACGGGTCACCCGGCAACAGACATCATCCAACCCATCAGCAAAACAATGATGATTTTCAAAAGAATAAGTATAAGTCTGAATCACAAAATGCTTTACATCTATATGTCTTTCTCTTAACAAATACCGGTAGTCACTGTCAATACAAATAAAAAAATCCGGACTGAGATAAGGGAAATACTTCAAACACTGAGTGACCCCATAGGTTTCATTTCCATATTCATTCCGGGAACCGGCGATAAAATGAAACTTATCTCCCGGACGAAAATGTTTGAGCACAGCACTCCAGAAGGCTATATCATCTTTATTCTCAACATGTACAGCAGCCCTGCAACGAAACATTTTCGCATCCAAAGCAAATCTTTTGGCAGCATTTGCAAAATGTGCCCCGCGTCCATTATTTTCTCTGTCTCCGCACACAAACATAGAAAACCACTAAATACAATACCACTCTAACACCTGAACCGCTTTAACTCCTACCCTTTACCAAATCTTCCACAAACACCAATTTGTCACCCCAACCATCACCAAACAGACTGGGAGAATGGGTGGAGGTAATAATCTGGCAATTGGGATTCAAACGACGAATTTCTTCGAATAACTTATATTGCCACTCAATATGCAAAGAAATCTCCGGCTCATCCATCAAAAGGATGTAGGGTTGTTCTTCCATCAAAAATACCTTCATCAGGATAAGCAACAATTGTTTTTCACCGGAAGAAAGCTTATACAAAGGAATCTCCTCGCCCTCATCTATAAAAATCAGATGATTGGTATGGGGGTCTATCCGTATATTTTTTCCGGTTTTGGCAAAAAGCCGGTCTACGGTCTCAAACAAAGTCCTGATACGTAAATTAATATTCTCCGCCTTCTCCGGGAAATTAGTGGCTTTCAGCCGGTAATCCGAAAACGAAGGATTAGGACCACCAATATCGTACACAATGGTATGTAACTCATTGTATAACTGACTGTATTCTTTCCCCGCTTTTGAACGGTCCCGGAAGGGAACATCAAAGGTGCTGATTTTCTGGTATTTCACTTGTTGCAAATTCCTTTTTAAATCAGCTATATTCATTTTCGGATGATAATCCACAATACCATCGTCCATATGGATTTCCACTTCTACACCATACCCTTTCAACCGCTTCAAATCAGCCATAAAAACGGCATCAATGATATTAAACAAAGTAGTTTTCCCACTCCCGTTAATACCTATCAGGATATTCACATCCGGTTTGAGATTTTCCCAGAAAAAATCATACTTCCGCCACAAATTCCGGATTTCAATGCTATGTATCGTATTAGACATCATTCAAAACACTTTTAGTCACCTTTGAACAAAGATAGAAAAGTAAAAATGAAAAACAAACGGAAAATCAGAATAACAAAATCAGAAAAAATATAATTTTGCCGCGCTATTATTCACTCTCAGACCAACTTTTAATTCTATGAAAGGATTTTATACCATACTTTTGCTGATTTGCTCCAACATTTTTATGACTTTCGCTTGGTACGGCCACTTAAAATTGCAAGAAGCCAAAGTCAGTACCCACTGGCCCCTTATCGGTATCATCCTGTTTTCATGGTGTATTGCTTTCTTCGAATATTGCGCCCAGGTCCCGGCAAACCGTCTGGGCTTCGAAGGCAACGGCGGACCGTTCAGTCTGATGCAGTTAAAAATCATTCAGGAAGTGATTACTTTAATCATTTTTATGGCTTTTTCTCTCACCTTTTTTAAAGGAGTAACCTTCCAGTGGAATCATTTTGCCGCCTGCGCCTGCCTCGTTATGGCCGTATATTTTGTATTCCTGAAATAACATCCCGTCTCCGGGATTTCCATTCAAACCATATCGGCCTGTTTTATTTTTCATAAAACAGGCATTAACTTTTTTGGGCCACTTCCGTTCATCTTTCAGATAAGCTGTTTCACCTATATGCTTTCAACTGAATACAGATATAAACTCCATCTGATTGGCCGCATCACCCGAAACCTCCTGCGTAAGGTGGTCGTTTTGTTGTTTGTATTGGCATCCCTGACGACACTGGGATTACTGGCTTATGAATACGGCTATGCCGTCCCGGACACCAGTAAAACCCACATCACATACGGCTACAATCTGATGATGTACATATTTCTCTCAGGCAGCCTGGTTAATATCCTTTTAAACCTGAAAGACATCTGGCACGAAAAAGGGTTTTGGATAGAAATGATTGTCTTATTTCTATTATTATTTGTCATCATCACCCAGTCCCCTCTCCATTTCCCTTCAGAAGAATGGTTACAACGCATAGACCCTATTTTAATGCGTATCTTATTGCTTTTCATCAGTATCATTCAATTGTCCAAAGCCATTGTAAGCACTTTACAGAGGCATATCCGCCCGGAACTCATGTTTACCTACAGTTTCCTCTTCATCATATTCACCGGGGCCGCTTTATTAATGCTGCCCAAAGCCCACTCCCACCCTCTCAGTTTTACAGATGCCCTGTTCACTGCCACCAGTGCCGTATGTATCACGGGATTAACAACAGTCGACACGGCAACCACCTATACGTTGACCGGACAGATCATCATTCTTTTATTAATCCAAATCGGAGGAGTCGGGGTAATGACTTTTACCAGTTTTATAGCCATGTCCTTTTTTACCCAAACCTCTTTTACGGACCAGATGGCATTGAAAAATATTTTAAGCGAGGAGTCCATGAACAACATCTTCAAGACACTCATGTATACTTTCTTTACAACCATTTTTATTGAAGCAGTAGGCTCCTGGATACTATGGTGGGAAGTTCACGACTTTCCTCGGGAAAAAATTGAGAACCCCACGTTTTTCGCCATATTTCATTCCGTATCGGCTTTTTGCAATGCGGGTTTTTCTACCCTCCCGGAGAATCTGAACAACCCCGTTACACGCTCGCTTTACGGATTCCAATGTTGGATTGCCGTTTTGATTATCCTGGGCGGAATAGGATTTCCCATAGTGTTTAACTATGGCAAACTGTTCAACCATAAAATAAGAAATCTTATCTACCGTTTACAAGGTTCCTCGCAAAGAATGCCTTCCCACGTACGCATTGTAAATACAACCACCCGCATCGTTATAACAGCTACCCTCTTTTTAGTAATCGGAGGTACTGTTTTATTCTTTATTTTTGAGCACAACCACCTGCTCAAAGAGTTGCCCTGGAAGGGCAAACTGGCTGTTTCATTTCTGGGAGCCGTTACTCCCCGGACGGCCGGTTTTAACAACGTGAGCATGAATCTGCTCTCCACTCCAACAATCGTCCTAACCATGCTGCTTATGTGGATTGGCGCTTCTCCTTTATCCACCGGAGGAGGCATAAAGACCACCACTTTTACGATTGTCGTGAAAAACATTTTCAGTACACTCCGGGGAAAAGAGAACATAGAAATCTTTAAAAGACAACTACCCAAAGAAAATGTAAAACGAGCCCATGCAATAGTTTTTTTATCCATTCTTTGGATCAGTATCAACACCCTCCTCATCACCATTGTAGTACCCGGCAGCCAGCCTACCCAAGCCCTGTTTGAAATGATTTCCGCCCTCAGTACAGTCGGACTCAGCCTGAATTTCACACCCCAATTGACTTTGCCAGGAAAAATCATTATCATTCTGACCATGTTTGTCGGCCGGGTCGGTCTGTTTACTTTACTGACAGGAATTTTCCGTCAGCAGAAATCACAACATTATACCTATGCCGAAGATAATGTCATCCTATGAAATAAAGCCGGAAAAAAACTTACCGCAATGATTTTCGTATGACCGGAATAAAAACCTTGAAACCAGGTAGCTATGAAATGCATCATCATCGGTCTCGGAAATTTCGGCATGGCGTTGGCACAACGCCTGACGGCAATGGGCTATGAGGTTATCGGAGTAGATAAAAATATGGATAAAGTAAATGCTTACAAAGACAGCATTAAAAACACAATCTGCTTAGATTTAAACAACGAGCAGGCAGTCCGCAATCTTCCATTAAAAGAAGCAGACCTCAATATTGTAACCCTCGGCAAAGATGCCGGGGCATCCATACTGACGATAGCCATCCTGAAACAAAACGGAGCCAAAAGAATCATTGCCCGGGCCATTTCCGCTCTTCATAAAACCGTACTGGAAGCCATGGGCATTATGGAAATCATCCAACTGGAAAAAGAATATGCCGACTATTTTGCCACTAAAACAGACATCACTACTTTAATCTATTCCTATGAAATTACTCCGGATTATTTCATTTATGAAATGAAATTGCCTGCATTTTTCTCGGGACGTAAACTTACCGACATTCAATTAGAAAAAGATTTTTCCCTGAAGTTAATAGCAATCAAACACTATATTCACGACGAAGAAAAGGGATATTTACAAATGGAGTTACTGGAAACGCCACCCGATGATTTCATTGTACAACCGAATGATATATTCATTCTTTTCGGAAAACGAAACCGGTTCAGACTCCTCCAGCGTTAATGCAAAGCGTCTGCCTCCCAGGAGACAGACGCTTTCAATTCCGCAAAAGACAGGCTTATTCTCCGCGAATAGCAGAAATACCAGGCAGGTCCTTTCCTTCGATATACTCCAGAAGAGCACCGCCACCAGTGGAAACATAGCTTACTTTGTCGGCCAGGCCAAACTGATTGATAGCAGCCACAGAATCACCTCCGCCAATCAATGAGAAGGCTCCTTTTTCTGTTGCTTTTACAATAGCATCTGCAACAGCCTTCGTTCCCTCCGCAAATTTCGGCATCTCAAATACGCCGACCGGGCCATTCCAAAGAATGGTTTTTGATTCTTCAATCACTTGAGCAAAACGCTCCCGCGTTTCCGGGCCGATATCCAATCCTTCCCAACCATCAGGAATTTCCATCGGATCGCAAATCTGTACGTTGGCATCATTACTGAAAGCATCCGCCACGACAGCCTGATTGGAAAGCACCAGATTCACCCCTTTTTCTTTGGCAATCCGCATAATGTCTAAAGCCAGATCCAATTTGTCTGTTTCGCAGATAGAGCTACCCACATGACCTCCCAACGCCGCTTTGAAAGTATAAGTCATACCACCTCCCAGAATGAGGTTATCCACCTTATCCATCAGGTTCATGATAATATCAATTTTGGAAGACACTTTCGAACCTCCCATGATAGCAGTAAACGGACGTTTCGGATTTTTCATTACACTATCGACTGCCTTAAGTTCACCTTCCATCACATAGCCGAACATTTTATCATTCGGAAAATATTTAGCAATCAAAGCTGTGGAAGCATGTGCCCGGTGAGCAGTACCAAAAGCATCATTGATCCAGCAATCTCCCAAAGAAGCCAGGTCGGCAACAAACTTTTTCTGAGATTCTTTTACAGCAGCTTTAGCAGCTTTTTTCTCTTCCTCCGAAGCATCCTCGGCCAATCCACGGGGCTTCCCTTCCTCTTCTGCATAGAAGCGCAGGTTTTCCAATACCAGAACCTCCCCCGGTTTCAATTCGGAAGCCTGTTTTTTAGCACTTTCACCCACACAATCATCAGCAAATTTCACCGGTTGTCCCAACAATTCTTCCAAATGTTTCAGAATATGTTTCAAAGAAAACTTTGCATCAGGACCTTTCGGACGTCCCAAGTGCGACATCAGAATAACAGCACCGCCGCCAGCCAATACTTTTTTAATGGTAGGAATAGCAGCCCGCATCCGGGTATCATCGGTTATTTCAAATTTATCATTCAAAGGCACATTAAAATCTACACGGATTAACGCTTTTTTGCCTTGAAAATTATAAGTATCAATAGTCTGCATAAAAATATGATTAATGATTAATAAACGACCAAATCATCCTTTTTGGAGATGTTAAAATTAAGAATAAAATCCCTGTTACCAAAATATTTCAATCATCATTCACTCCGAATTGTCCTCAAACGTTATCATAAAACAGCATGACAAACGAAGGAAAAGAAACCGACCGCAGAAAATTGTGCAAAAAGTTTTTAGTTTTGCAAAAAATTACAGCCACATTTAATTATCAGACTCATTGGATAGCGCAACCCACGAAAAATATATGCGGCAAGCACTGGCAGAAGCCCGCAAAGCAGCCGAAGAAGGAGAAATTCCGGTAGGGGCAATAGTGGTATGCCAGGGTAAAATCATTGCCCGCGCCCACAACGAAACTGAAAAACTAAATGATGTCACGGCCCATGCAGAAATGCTCGCCACCACCATGGCATCAGCCTATTTAGGGGGAAAATACCTGAACGAATGCAGTCTATATGTCACAATGGAGCCCTGTACCATGTGTGCAGGGGCATTGGCCTGGGCACAACTCGGAGAATTAATCATCGGGGCACCCGACCCTCACCGGGGCTATTCCCGTTTAACCCCTTCCGTGCTTCACCCCCGCACAAAATTGACAACCGAAGTCCTCGCAGAAGAATGCAGCAAAATAGTAAAAGATTTCTTTAAAGTCCGAAGAAAGGTTTAATTTACAGGAACGCCGCTATCAATTGAATAAAAATAATCAAAAAGACCATAGCTATCGGATAGACCGTAGCATAAGCAACGCTGGGAATATCTAAGCCGGTCATCGAATCAGCAGCAGCCAGTCCAGGCGTACTGGTCATTCCGCCGGTAATGGTTCCCATCAAATCAAAAATACTGATTTTACAAATAAAATAACCTATCAGCACGGCCATAATCATAGGTACCAACGTAATAGCAAAACCGACACCGAAAAGCATCCAGCCACTCTCCTGAAAAGTGGCTACCAGATTTGTCCCGGCAGAAGTTCCGACTTCAGCCAGAAACAATAACAATCCCAACTGGCGCAACAATTGGTTGGCCGAACCGGACATCGACCAGATAATCGGGCCGGTTTTTCCTAAAGCACTCAATATCAAAGCCACAATCAACACTCCCCCGGTCAACCCCGGAGAAAAATGAAAACTATCGGAAAAAGAAATATTGATTTTCCCAAAAATCACTCCCAGAACAATCCCCATGGCGATCGGAAAAAAATCAGTATCAGAAAGCCGTTTTTCATCATTTCCCACCAATTTGGACAATTCCGTCAAACTATCCTTGTGCCCGACTACTGTCAGTTTATCCCCGAACTTCAAAACCAAATCAGGAGTCGGGGAAAGATCAATACCACTCCGTCTGACACGCGTTACCGTCGAATGAAAATTTCCCTGCAGATTGAGATTTCCCAAACTTTTTCCGATTAACTCCTTATTGGTGATCAAAAGAAGACGTAACTCATACGACTGAGCCAAAGGCAAATCTTCCGTTATCCTCTCCCCCAACAAAAGCCCCAGCTGCTCCAAAGCCAACTCATTTCCCACAGCTTTCACCAAATCGTCTTTATGCAAAATACTCTGCGGAGAGGGAAGTTCCGTATTTTCTCCGTGCCGAATACGGGACACGACCGCTCCCGTCATTGTCCGGATCTGCAATTGAATCAACGATTTTCCTACTACTCCCAGATTGGTTATACGGAAAGTAGCCGTTTGCAAGGAAGGGTATTTTTCTTTCTGCATACGCTCCAGGCGTTTTTCTTCCACCTTCAAATCAATCCCCAACATCTTCGGCAACAATTTCACAAATAAAATGACCCCTATTACTCCAAAAGGATAGGCAATACCATAAGAAATAGAAGCGGAAGACGACTGTGTAGCATCTATGGCAGCAGCCAATCCCGGCGTACTGGTTAAAGCACCGGCTATTAAGCCCACAATCTCATCGGTCCGTATGTTCAGCATATATTTCAGAAACACCCCCGTTAAGGAAGCGGAGCCAACAATCAACAAAGTAATGAGAATCAAAACTTTTCCTTTCGATTTAAAAGAACCGAAAAAACCGGGACCAGATTGGATGCCGATAGTAAAAATAAACAACACCAAACCGAAATTACCCAATTCTTTCGGAATGATAACACCAAAATGCCCGAATAACAAAGCAATAAAAATTACCGCAGAAACATCCAGAGATATTCCTTTAAAATTTATCTTCCCCAGGATAAACCCCAAAGCGACAATCAGAAAAAGAGCAAAATAAGAGGATTGTAAAAGACTTTCAAACATAGCAATAATCATTTCAGACCGAATCAGCATTTCAAATTCACGCCGGCACATTTATGTAATTCTTCCCAATAGCCGGGAAAAGATTTTGTCACCACCTCTTTATCTGCAATGACCATATCCGGATATTTCAAAGCAGCCGGAGCAAAAGCCATCGCCATACGGTGGTCGTGATAAGTCTGAATCTCCACCCGCAAATCCGCCTCACACTTTGCTCCTTCCCACAACAAACAGTTATTTCCTTCCGCTTTCAATACAAAACCCAACCGGCGCAACTCATCCGTCAAGGCCCGGATTCGGTCGGTTTCTTTAATCCGTAAAGTTTCTATTCCACGAAAAGCGAACGGTATATCCATCATACAACAAGCAACGGCAAAAGACTGTACCAAATCAGGCATTTCCACAAAATTATATTCCAGACAAGAAGCCGGCGCTCCCCCTTTAGTCAGGACAACTCCTCCTTCCTCAAAAGAAGTATTTACCCCCAACTTTTCCCACACCTCCACCTGGCGGGAATCCCCCTGTCTGCTTTGCCGGCTCAATCCTTCCATCCGAATTCTGCCGTTGTCTGCAATAGCCAGCAATTCATAGAAATAAGAAGCAGCGCTCCAATCGGCCTCCACCCGGTAGGGAACAGGAGTATACGCTCCCGGAGCGATTCGGATTTCAGCTCCCCGACGTATCACGTCAACTCCAAACTCCTGCATAATCCCGGCAGTCATATCAATATACGTACCGGAGACCACTTTCCCCGTAAGGTAAAGCGTCAATCCTTTCTCCATATAGGGAGCAATCATCATCAAGGCCGAAATATATTGGCTGCTTACAGAAGCGGGTATCTCCAGGGCCCCTCCCACAAGACGGGAACCATAAATCCGCAACGGAGGGAAACCAGGCTGCTCCGCATATTCTATGCGGGCCCCCAATTGATTTAAAGCCTCTACCAATACACCGATAGGCCGTTGCTTCATCCTCTCCGAGCCTGTCAATTCCCACCGACCCATAATTTTCGACAGATAGGCCGTCAGAAAACGCATAGCAGTACCTGCATGCCCTATATCGAAACTGTTTTCTTCCGACTGCAACACACGGAGCATACTCTTCGTATCATCGCAATCAGACAAATTTCCCACCGGCAAACTACTATCAGCCAACGCATTGATAATCAACACCCGGTTAGAAATACTCTTTGAAGCCGGCAAATTTACCCGCCCATATATGTTCTCTTTTCTCAGATTCAGGGAGATGTTCATTCCAGCCTCAGGTTAATTGTTCCAATGCTTCAAAGATTTCCTCTTTCGTGCAATATTGGTCAATTTCTATCTCTCCGAAATGGCGCAATAAAGTAAAATTAACACCATTCCTTTCGTTCTTCTTATCATGCAACATCAGTTCATATAGTTCTTCTCCCGCTCCTACGGAATGATAAACCGGATAATTTTCCCGGATAAAATGCTTCACACACTCAAAATGGTTCCCGGAAAATCCCAATTTGCGCACAGAAAGGAAAAGCTCCGCAATCATACCGTAAGCAACAGCATCCCCATGATAAATCTGCAGACCTTTCCGGATAGCCATGCTCTCAATGGCATGCCCGATTGTATGTCCGAAATTTAAAGCTTTTCTCAATCCCTTTTCCCGGGGGTCACTTTCAACAACCGCAGCTTTTACAGCAACCGATTTCCGGATCAAATCCAAAAAACTGCTCTCTTCTGTTTTTTTCAAATCGGCTTGCATTACTTCCGCCAGGTGTTCTTCGTCAGCCAACAAGGCATGTTTCAACATTTCCGCAAAACCGGACAATATCTGTCTTTGAGGCAAGGAAGACAAAAACGAATTATCTATAATGACACATTCCGGTATGGAAAAAGTGCCGATTTCATTTTTCAACCCATTAAAATTAATGCCGGTTTTTCCCCCCACCGAAGCATCTACCTGAGCCAACAAAGTAGTCGGGACATTTACACACCGGATTCCTCTTTTAAAACAAGAAGCAGCAAAACCTCCGATATCTGTAATTACTCCTCCTCCAACATTTACCAAAACGGAATTACGTCTGGCCCCCTGCTCCGATAGCACTTGCCAAATATAAGAAACACTTTCCAATGATTTGTTATGTTCCCCTTCGGCTATGGTTATAATATGTTCCACAGGAACGGCTCCTAAATTCAGACTGTTCAGACAATAATTACGGCTATTATTATCCACTAAAACAAACACATCGGAACATTGCACTTCTTTCAGCTCATTCCTTATGGCAACAGCACTTTCCCGGGTAAAAACAATATGATTCATAATCGGAAATTTTTACAAAAATACGAAGTAATCGCTAAAACTCCAATTCTTCGGAAAATCCCCTTTAACCAAATTATAATAAAAGTATTTTATATATGCTCACCCTGCATGCCGGCATTCTTTTGTCATGTTATCCGGTCCTTCAGCTCCAATCCATTCCCCTTGCATCAAACGTTCAAACGTTATACTGCCGGAAGCAAGCCCGGAATGGTTTTCACCGAAGAAAGGAAAAAAATAATCATGGGTTAATTGTAAAGATGTATATAAATACCAAAATAAAAATTGCCTGTCCGGATTAAATATTGTAAATTTGTTTATATCCACCTTCAACACTGATTTTATGAAAACCGAGAGTTCTGCACAGGCATTCATCGCAACAAGCTTCATCCCCCGGCTGAACAGCAACTTGTGCCTCCCGTTGGTGGAAAAATGCGGAGGCATTGAAGGCTTTTTTGAAGAAAGCGACAAAGCTTTATCTTCTTTATATAAAACACTCCATATTTCTGCCAACCTATTCGACCGCAAAACTGCTTTGACCAAAGCAAAAAAAGAAATGGCAGAAATAGAAAAGCACGACATCCGGATTTGCTCCATAGAACACCATCATTATCCTGAATTACTGAAACAATGTGAAGATGCTCCCTTGGTATTTTATTACAAAGGAAAGTTCACCTCCCCGGACTCCAATAAATATCTGGCTATCGTAGGAACACGCCACGCTTCTTCCCGTTGCCAGACACGCGTAGAAAATCTCATAGCTGAATTATGTGCCCTGAACTTCCGGCCGGTTATCGTCAGTGGGTTAGCTTATGGCATTGACGCATCAGCCCACAGAGCAAGCCTGAAACACGGACTACCCACTTTTGCGGTACTGGGACACGGATTACATATGATTTATCCGGCTTCCCACAAAAATCTCGCTGAAAACATCCTGAACTCCGGAGGGGCTTTACTCAGTGAATTTCCCTGTACAGCTCCCATACACCCGGTGAATTTCCTGCGCCGTAACCGGATTATTGCCGGTCTTTGCCATGCCACCCTGATTGCGGAATCAGCCCAAAAAGGAGGGGCCATGTCGACCGCCCGTCTCGCCCTGTCCTATAACCGGGAAGTCATGGCCTTGCCGGGCCGCCCAGAAGATCCCTATTCTTCCGGCTGCAATCTTTTGATAAAAGAAAACACTGCCGCTCTAATAGATAATGCCACCGACATTGCCCGCATCCTGAATTTCCCTATCTCCCGGGAACATCCCCAACAAATTCATTTAGAATTCTTTGATACCTCAGAAAAAGAAACCATTCTGCTGGCCGTATTAAAAGAACACGGAGACACCCACATTGACGAACTGCATCAATGCATGTCCATTCCCCCGGGAGAACTCTCTGCTCTTTTATTACAACTGGAACTGGAAGGAAAAATTTTAGCCCTGCCGGGAAAAAAATACGCCCTGGCAAATTGATAACAGATTTTTAGCAAGCCAGTTTTTTCACTAACAATCTGAAAGCAAAACACAAACTTATTTAATGAAAAAATAAGGCTAAAAAATTTTGGGATAATAAATAATTAAATAATTTTGGGATTCGAAAACGTTTGAAGAAACTCATACTAAAAAACGATATCAATGAGACCAGAAATTAAAGAATTCATGGATGCCTTAAAGGCAAAAACAGTTGGTGAAGCAGAATTCCACCAGGCTGTAGAAGAAGTTATTGAAACTGTATGGGATACCTATCAGGCTAATCCGAAATATAAAGCCAATAAAATATTGGAAAAAATGGTAGAGCCGGAAAGAGTTATCATGTTCAGGGTTCCTTGGATTGATGATAAAGGAGAAGTTCAAATCAACAGGGGTTACCGGGTACAGTTCAACAGTGCTATCGGACCGTACAAAGGAGGTCTGCGCTTCCATCCGTCCGTTACTTTAGGCGGTTTAAAATTCTTAGGATTTGAACAAACTTTTAAAAACTCCCTGACAACCTTACCTATGGGTGGAGGTAAAGGAGGTTCTGATTTCAATCCGAAAGGAAAATCTGACAACGAAGTTATGCGGTTCTGCCAGAGTTTCATGACTGAACTGTGCAAACACATCGGTCCGGACACAGACGTACCTGCCGGTGACATCGGTGTCGGCGGTCGTGAAATCGGTTATCTGTTCGGACAATACAAAAGAATCCGCAATGAGTTCGTAGGAGTACTGACCGGAAAGAACAGAGAATTCGGTGGTTCACGCGTACGTCCGGAAGCTACCGGTTACGGAACGGTCTATTTTGCACAACACATGCTGAAAGAAAAAGGTCAGGACATCAAAGGTAAAACCGTTGCCATCTCCGGATTCGGTAATGTTGCCTGGGGTGCTGCACAGAAACTCGTTCAGCTGGGAGCTAAATTGGTAACTATTTCAGGTCCGGACGGATATATCTATGACGAAAAAGGCATCACCCAGGAAGGTGTGAACTACATGTTGGAATTGCGTGCCAGCAACAATGATGTAGTTGAACCGTATGCCAAGAAATTCGGTGCCAAATTCTTCGCTAAGAAAAAACCGTGGGAAGTAAAATGCGACATCGCATTCCCGTGTGCTATCCAGAACGAATTGAACGAAGACGATGCAAAACAATTGGTTGCCAACGGTTGCCAGATGGTAGTAGAAACATCCAATATGGGATGTACAGCAGAAGCTGTTCGCTACCTGAACTCTCACATCACTTTCGCTCCGGGTAAGGCTGCCAATGCCGGCGGTGTTGCCGTATCGGGTCTGGAAATGAGCCAGAACTCCATGCGTTACAGCTGGACTGCAGAAGAAGTTGACCAAAAACTGTCCCAAATCATGAAAGACATCCATGATACCTGCGTTAAATTCGGTAAGGATGGCGACAAGATTGACTACGTAAAAGGAGCCAACATCGGCGGCTTCATCAAGGTTGCAGAAGCTATGTGTGCCCAAGGACACGTATAACTCAAACACTGCAATAAAATCAAAACAGGCGTGTAATCCACACGCCTGTTTTTTTATTCCCATTATTTATTATTTTCGCGTAGTTGAACACAACCAAATTTCCATTCATGTTTATTGATACACACTCCCATATTTATGAAGAAGAATTTCGGGAAGACCGAAAGGAAGTTGTAGAGCGAGCAAAAGCCGCCAATCTGAAATACATTATCCTGCCGGATATTGACAGCGCATCCCGCGAAAGGATGTTGAACCTGGAAGCCGAGTATCCCGAAATGATGCTCCCGCTTGCCGGTTTGCATCCGACATCCGTCAATGAAAATTTCAAACAGGAACTTGCCCTGGTAGAAAAACAGGTAGGCACTCACCGTTACTACGGGATAGGAGAATGCGGCATCGACCTGTATTGGGATAAAACCTGGTACCACGAACAAATCAAAGTTTTTGAACACCAGTTAGGTATAGCACAAGATTTGAATTGCCCGGTAATCATCCATTCCCGCGATTCCCTGGACCTGGTTCTTGATATTTTAAAGAAACATCCCTACAGCCGAGGCATCCTCCACTGTTTTCCGGGAAATGCAGAACAAGCACGCAAAGCCATTGATATGGGATATTTACTGGGCATAGGAGGAGTCGTCACTTTCAAAAAAAGCCAAATGGCAGATACCCTCCGGGAAATAGGCCCGGATTCCATTGTCCTGGAAACGGATTCTCCCTATCTGGCGCCGGAACCTTTTCGGGGGAAGCGCAATGAAAGCAGCTACATTCCATACATAGCCCGGAAAATCGCAGAAATCACCCAAACAGAAACAAAAAAAATAGAGGAAATCACATTTCAAAATGCAATGAATTTATTTAATTTGCATACTGAGTAAATCTTAAATACAACACACGAGTATATTCAAACCTTATAAATAAAAACAGATGTCAACGAAATCTGTACTCATCATATATACAGGCGGAACCATTGGTATGGTGAACGATCCGGCAACCGGAGCTTTATGTCCTTTCAACTTTGAGCAAATTGCAAAAGCAGTACCGGAAATCAAAGAATTCGGTTTCAATATAGACAGTTACACTTTGCCGGAAATCATTGACTCCTCGGATTTACAACCCTCCATCTGGGCAGATTTGTGCCGCATCATTCTTGAACGATATGACCAATATGACGGTTTTGTGATTCTTCACGGAACCGACACGATGGCTTATTCAGCTTCAGCCCTCAGTTTCATGCTGAGCAACCTGACCAAACCTGTGGTATTCACCGGTTCCCAATTACCCATCGGAACCATTCGTACAGACGGACGGGAGAACTTGATTGCCGCCCTGGAAATTGCCGCAGCAACTTTAGAAGGCAAAGCCATTGTTCCGGAAGTATGCATTCTATTTGGAGCAAAATTATTCCGTGGCAATCGCACCACCAAAATCAACGCCGAAAGTTTTGATGCTTTTCAAGCATTCAATTATCCGCCCTTAGCAGAAATCGGGATTCACATCCACTATAATTACGGTGCTATTGACTACTCCCCGAAAGCAGGACCGGTTACCGCATATACCCAGATGGATACGCACATTGCCATCCTGCAACTCTTTCCAGGCATTCGTCCGGAATTAATTGATTCGGTCATTGGTACTCCGGGCCTCAAAGGACTCATCCTGGAAACTTACGGTTCAGGAAACGCCCCGACAGACCGGACCTTTTTATCAAAAATCAAGCATGCCACAGACCAAGGTATTCTCATTTATAATGTCACCCAATGTCAGGGAGGTACGGTAGAAATGGGCAGGTACGAAACCAGCAGGGAATTATTAAATTACGGAGTATCAAGCGGCTTCGATATTACTATCGAAGCAGCACTTTGTAAAATGATGCACTTATTGGGAAATTATTCAGACCCTAACGAAATAAAAAAATACTTAAATTCATCCATAAAAGGAGAAATAACTGTAAATCGTATTGGCTTTTAACATTTTTTTTGTAACTTGCCGCGTCTTTTGGAGTGTTCTGCTTATAGCAAAGGTTTGCAAACAGAACGATTCAGAGTTGAGAGTTAAATTTTAATTATTTATAAACTAAAAATCAGTTAAAGCGATCATGAGAAAATTATTTGCACTAATAGCAGTTTTTGGAATGCTTACTATTGGAGCATCAAAACTAATGGCTCAGGAAGAAGAAGCTGCAGCACCTGCAGAACAAACGGAGCAAACCGAACAACTTACTGCTTCCATGGAAGAAGAGGACATCGAGAGTACTTCGTTACATGCAGCCATCAAACAAAAATTCATCGAGGGTGGTGCCGGATTTATGGCAGCCGTTGTATTGTGTTTGATTTTCGGTTTGGCTATTGCTATTGAAAGGGTTATCTATCTGAACCTTTCAGACACCAATACAAAAAAATTCATCGCAGGCTTTGAAGATGCATTGAACAACAGCGGCCTGGAAGCAGCAAAAGAATATTGCCGTAATACCCGCGGACCGATAGCCAGCATTTTCTATCAAGGTTTGGAACGATATGACCAAGGTATGGACATGGTTGAAAAATCAGTTGTATCTTACGGTTCCGTACAAATGGGTTTGATGGAAAAAGGGTTGACCTGGATCGGTTTGTTCATCGCTTTGGCTCCGATGTTAGGGTTTATGGGTACTGTAATCGGTATGATCGGTGCATTCGATAACATCCAGGCAGCAGGAGATATGAGTCCGGCATTGGTAGCAGGAGGTATTAAAGTAGCTTTGATTACAACCGTAGGTGGTTTGATCGTTGCTATGATTCTTCAGATTTTCTATAACTACTGTACTGCAAAAATTGAAGGTATCGTAAATAACATGGAAGATGCATCTGTAAGCATGTTGGATATCCTGATTAAATACGAACAAAAAAACAAATAAAAAATGAATAGCAAGAAGATTCTCAATATTGTAACCGTTGTAATGTTGGTAATCACGGTCGTATTGTTGGGATTATTCATGTTTGGCGGCAACATCCCCAATCAAGTATATCCGACACCGGTCTATACCGCATTATTCCTTAACTGGGCTTACATACTGCTGGGCATCGCAACTTTAGCAGCTGCTATTTTCCCGATTATCCGCTTATTTACTCGTCCGAAAGAAGCCTTGAAAAGCTTTGTCGGCTTGCTGGTAATCTTAGTGGTTGTTCTGGTTGCATACGCGTTGGCAGACGGCACTCCGATGAAACTGATCGGTTATACGGGTACTGATAACGTACCTTCCATGCTGATCTTTTCAGATACGATCTTATATACCATGTATATCCTATTTGGTGGGGCAATCCTTGCCATCGTGGGATCGGAAATTTACAGACGAGTTATGTAATAATCCTATTCCAGGAGGAATAGTAAAAAAAGAGAAATATGCCAAAGAAAACACCGGAAATTAATGCGAGTTCTACCGCCGATATTGCGTTCCTGTTGCTTGCATTCTTTCTTGCAACAACAACCATGAACGTTGATTCCGGTTTGTACCGGCGGCTTCCGCCTTATCAGCCGGATAATACCGAAGCACCCAAATATGCAAAGCGGAATATCCTGCAGATATTAGTAAACCGGGATAACCAGATATCCATTAACGGAGATATAGCAGATGTTTCTACTCTGAAGGACAGAACCATTGAATTCATTCTGAATCCAAATAACAGTGAAGAATTGCCTCAGAAAGAAATCAAAACGATTGAACTTTTCGGTCCGGTAGAGGTATCAAAAGGGATTGTTTCATTAAAAAGTGACAAAGGCACATCTTACGAGATGTATATCGCTGTTCAAGACCAATTGACAGCCGCCTATAATGAACTGAGAAACATGAAATCCAACGAAAAATGGGGAAAGAACTTCGATCAACTGACTCTGGAACAACAAGATGCAGTGAAATTAGTTATCCCCATGCAGATTTCTGAAGCTGAACCTACAAACATTGGAGGAAAGAAATAATGGCAAAATTTAAAAAAGACGGTAAAAAAGAGACACCTGCTATTTCTACGGCTTCTCTACCCGATATTGTGTTTATGTTGCTGTTCTTCTTCATGGTAGCAACGACCATGCGGGAAGTTTCACTTATGGTAAGCAATGCAATGCCTCAGGCTACGCAAACGGTAAAACTGGAAAAGAAATCTTTGGTCAGCAACATCTACATCGGAAAACCGACAGATGCCTATCAAGGAGCTTACGGAACAGAACCCCGTATTCAGTTAAATGATCGCTTTGCCACTTTGCAGGAATTAGGAGCTTTCATTGCTGCTGAACGTGAAGCCAGAAAAGAAGAGGATAGAAACAGCATTACAAACAACCTGAAGGTAGACAGAAATGTAACAATGGGTATTGTTACCGATATCAAACAGGAGTTACGTAAAGCAAACTCTTTGAGAGTAAATTACGGTAGCGTTAAAAAAGCAAAGTAATTTAAAAAATAAAGGGGACTTTTGTCCCCTTTTTCTTTTTTTATTATCTTTGCACTGCATTTGGTTCCGTAGTTCAATGGATAGAATGAAGGATTCCGGTTCCTTTGATTGGGGTTCGAGTCCCCACGGGATCACCAAGACAAAACGCTAAATAAATGACAAATCATTTATTTAGCGTTTGTTTTTTGCTGTCATTTTTAAGAAATGATTTGGCAAAACGGGAGATTTTAGCGAATATTGTATTTCTAACGTGTGCCGGAAATAAAAAGAATATTTATCATCATAAAAAAGAAAATCATGCGTAAAATCACATTAGGATTGATTCTGTGTCATTTAGCTTTACAAAGTTTTGCAGACCACCCTCCACTCGAAGGCTATAGCTATGCCTCTGTACATGCTCCTTCCGGTAAGGAATGGGAATCGCCCGAAAATTTAGCTCTGAATAAAGAACAACCGCGAGCTTATTTCTTTTCCTTCCAGGATGTTGAAAGCGCCCGGAAAGTACTGCCTGAAAACAGTAAATACTGGCAATCCTTAAATGGAGACTGGAAATTCAATTGGGCTCCCGACCCGGAATCCCGTCCTAAAGATTTCTATAAACCGGAATATAATGTTTCTACCTGGGAATGTATACCTGTACCTTCCAACTGGAACATCTACGGCATTCAAAAAGACGGTAGCCTGAAGTATGGAGTACCCATCTATGTGAATCAGCCTGTCATCTTCATGCATCGTGTAAAAGTAGACGACTGGCGGGGTGGAGTCATGCGGACTCCTCCAACCCAGTGGACCACCTATAAACACCGGAATGAAGTAGGTTCTTACCGTCGTGAATTTGACATTCCGTCCAACTGGGAAGGGCGCGAAATCTTTATCAGTTTTGAAGGGGTAGACTCTTTCTTCTACCTGTGGATCAACGGCAAATATGTGGGATTCTCCAAAAATTCGAGAAATCTGGCAAACTTTGACATTACTCCCTACCTGCAAAAAGGCAAAAATACAGTAGCAGTCGAAGTATACCGCAGCTCTGACGGTTCCTTTCTGGAAGCTCAGGATATGTTCCGGTTGCCCGGAATTTTCCGGACAGTGGCACTCTACTCGACTCCCAAGGTCCAGATCCGTGACCTGACAGCCATTCCCGACCTGGATGCCAACTACACCGACGGTTCTTTAAACATTAGTGCCGACGTCCGGAATTTCGGGAAAAAAACCGCTAAAGGATATAAAATAATATACAGCCTTTATGCCAACAAATTATATTCGGATGAAAACGTACCGGTAGCGAATGCGACTGCAACAGCAACCGTAAAACCGATTGCTACCCGTGAGACTGAAGAGGCGGACAAAGCTGTACTACATGTAAAAGCACCTGCCCAATGGACTTCCGAAACGCCCCATCGCTATACATTGGTGGCACAACTAAAAGATGCCAGAGGCCGGACAGTAGAAACCGTTTCAACCATTGTCGGTTTCCGGAAAGTAGAAATCAAAGACACACCGGCTTCTGAGGATGAATTCGGCTTGGCGGGACGCTATTATTACGTAAATGGTAAAACGGTAAAATTAAAAGGTGTCAATCGTCACGAATCCAATCCTGCTGTAGGACACGCCATTACCCGGAAAATCATGGAAGATGAAATCATGTTAATGAAACGGGCTAATATCAATCACGTGCGTAATTCCCACTATCCGGATGATCCTTACTGGTACTATCTGTGCAATAAATATGGTATCTACTTAGAAGATGAAGCCAATATTGAATCCCATGAATATTATTACGGCACAGCCTCTCTTTCTCATCCGGTGGAATGGAAAAACGCCCACATAGCCCGTGTCATGGAAATGGTACGGTGTCACATCAATCATCCTTCCATTGTAATCTGGTCTTTAGGAAATGAGGCCGGACCAGGTAAAAACTTTGTAGCAGCATACAATGAGCTGAAAAAATCAGATTTATCCCGTCCGGTACAATACGAACGCAATAATGACATTGTAGATATGGGTTCCAACCAATATCCGTCTATCGGCTGGATACGTGGAGCTGTAAAAGGCAATTACAACATTAAATACCCTTTCCATATTTCGGAATATGCCCATTCTATGGGAAATGCAGTCGGCAACCTCATTGATTACTGGGAAGCCATTGAATCGACTAATTTCTTCTGCGGAGGTGCTATTTGGGACTGGGTAGATCAATCCATGTACAATTATGACCCCGAAACAGGAGAACGCTATCTGGCTTACGGAGGAGATTTCGGTGATACTCCGAATGACGGTCAGTTTGTTATGAACGGAATTGTATTCGGTGATTTGGAAGCCAAACCCCAATATTATGAGGTAAAAAAAGTATACCAGCACATCGGTATCAATGCCATCGACAGTCTGAAAGGCACCTTTGAAATCTTCAATAAATACTATTTTAAAGACCTTTCCGACTATGATGTAAAATGGTATTTATATGAAAACGGGGAAGAGATTGAATCCGGAAATCTGGTGACAGGTCCAGTTCCGGCCCGTACCAAAAAACAAGTAACTGTCCCCTATGATTTTAACCAATTGAAAGAGAGTTCCGAATATTTCGTCAAACTCCAATTCACATTAAAAGAAAAGATGCCATGGGGAAATAAGGGCTTTGTTACGGCTGAAGAACAATACCGGGTGAAAGAAGCCACCCATCGTCCACATATCCGGAGTATTGCCCATAGTAGCGAAAAACTTCAATCCGCTTTAAAAGACAATATTCAGACCATTAAAGGAGAAAATTTTGAAGTAAAATTCAATCTGGATAACGGAACCATCCACACCCTCACTTACAACGGGAATATTGTCATCACGCCGGGTAACGGCCCGAAACTGGACGCTTTCAGGGCTTTCACCAACAACGACAACTGGTTTTACTCACAGTGGTTTGAACGCGGTCTGCACAACCTGCAGCACAAAGCAACCAACAGTAAAGTCATTTCCAAAGCCGACGGGACCATCGTATTAGCATTTACCGTTGAATCCCAAGCGCCCCATGCAGCTAAAATTCATGGCGGCACCAGTACAGGCAAAAACAAAATCGAGGAATTAGAAGACAAAGCCTTCGGACCAGATGACTTCAAATTTATCACGAATCAGATCTGGACAGTCTATCCGGACGGTTCCATAGAATTACAATCCGGCATTACTTCCAATCAGCCCAATCTGGTATTGCCCCGTCTGGGTTACGTAATGAGCATTCCGAAAGAATTTACACATTTCACCTATTACGGCCGGGGACCTGTTGGCAATTATCCGGACCGGAAAACCGGACAGTTCATTGAATACCATCAAAGCACCGTAACGGATGAGTTTGTCAATTTCCCGAAACCGCAGGACATGGCCAATCATGAAGATGTACGCTGGTGTGCATTGACTAATCCCGCCGGCGAAGGAGCCGTATTTATTGCCACAGAACGTTTATCCGTATCGGCTCTTCCTTATTCGGCCCTGGATCTGATAAAAGCGTCACACCCTTACCAACTACCGGAAGCAGGAGATACCTATTTACATTTGGATGCTGCCGTAACTGGCTTGGGCGGTAACAGCTGCGGACAGGGTGGTCCGCTTGAACCCGACCGTGTATTTGCTAAGCAGAGAAATACCGGTTTTATCATCCGGCCTGCCCGCAAAAATTTAACTGAAGTTGCCAATGTCGCCCCTTCCGGTGATATTCCACTGTCTGTTTCCCGTAACCGGGCCGGTGTAGTTGAGATTTCTTCTTCCAAAGCAAATGCAGCAATCTATTACACCTTAGGCAAGGGGAAAGCCCAATTATACACCCAACCGATTTCCCTCCGCAACGGAGGCAAAATTACAGCCTGGTTTAAAGAAACCCCGGACCTCAAAGTGGAAATGACTTTCGATAAAATCGAAAGCATCCAAACCGTAGTCATTTATGCCAGCAGCCAGGAATCCGGCGAGGGCGATGCTTCCCATCTGACAGACGGCGACCCCAACACCATTTGGCACACCATGTACTCAGTTACTGTTGCCAAGCACCCCCATTGGATAGATTTAGACGCCGGAGAAGTAAAACATATCAAAGGCTTCACCTATCTGCCCCGTCAAAATGGCGCTAACGGAAACATCAAAGACTATAGTATTCAGGTGAGCATGGACGGAAAAAACTGGGGTACCCCCATACACAAAGGAACTTTTGAAAACAACCTGAAAGAAAAACGAGTAGAATTCAACAAAGCGGTGAAAGCCCGTTATATCCGCTTCACTGCTTTGAGTGAACAGAACGGTCAGGATTTTGCATCAGGAGCAGAAATTACCGTCTTGGCAGAATAAAAACCGCCCGTTTGAAAAGAAAAACAATCCGAAAAGTCCGGCACTCCTTGCATAAGCAGGAAACCTGAAACTTTTCGGATTGTTTTTTTATTCCCCCTTAAATCAATCTTTCCGAAACCATTCCTTATTTTACAACAGTGACATAACCTCTTTTCACACTCTCCCCCTGGTATGTCCGATAATATAATTCGTAAAAGTAGGTATCCTGAGGCACAAACTGTCCTTCCCGGGTTCCGTCCCAGCCATCTTCCCCTCTAAATATTTCCACTCCGTTCCGATTCATAATCCTTATCCGGTAGCCTTTCATAAAAAAATCATTTACTCCATCCCCGTTAGGAGAAAAAGTATTGGGAGGAGAAATCAATTCAAAAGCATGGACAGGCAATACCGCTTCTACAGAACAATTCTCGGTATTCGTCCGCTTTAACTTCACTTCATAAGTAACATCTTCATCAAAAGTATAAATATGGAATACGGTTGCCCCCGTAGCCCGGTGTCCATCTCCGAATTCCCATTCATAGGACATCCCCGGAATAGAATCAGTCCACAAATGAATTTGAGGATGATGGGAATCTACATTTTCAGGACGAGCATATATCTCAATATCAGAAGAATGATAAGCCACTTGTTGAGCCATTTGAACTTCTCCGGAACAATTTCCGGGAATTACAACCTGCAAACGTACCGGATAGATACCGGAATCGGCATATTGATGAAGCTGGTATTCCCCCTCACCTGTTTGTCCGTCACCGAAATCCCACAAAAAACGATATCCTTCTTTATCGGTTTGAATCCCTTTCCACTCCGGTTCAAACCGGTAGGAATGTGTTGCACAATCCTCCAAAACCGACCATATTCCCCCAGTGAAAAAAGAGTTTACCTTAAGATTTAAACAAACTATACTATCACAGCCGTTTACAGTTTTATAATGTTTCTCATAAAAACCTGCTTCGCTCTCATTGAATCCAGCATTCTGATAACGTTGACCTTCGCAAATAACTGCTTTTAAGGTATCCCGGAACAAAGGATTTACAGACAATTGCAATTCATAAATGCTATCGCATCCCAATACGGTCTTTAATGAATCAACATAAATACCGGCCTCCTGCAAAAGCCTGCCACGAAACTCCAATTGTTCACCTTCACAAATGGCCTGAACATCAGAAAAGAAATAAGCAGGATATACCTCCAACTGTAAACGTACCAGCGAATCACAGCCTCTGTCACTTCGCAAGTGTAAAGGTTCGCATATTTGTCCGTCCATAACCGTCTCATACTCAAATCCATGTTTTTTATAGTATTGTCCGGCGCATACCGTATCAAAAAGCAGAGTGTCCCCAACCGGAGCGACAGTCAAGTGCAAATATACCACAGAATCACAGTCATAACGGGAGGTCCCTTTCCATTCAAAATAATGTCCACCCACCTGCAAACCGGTAAGATAAAAACCATTCCTGTCATAATCCTCTCCTTCACAAACGGTATCATACAACACGGTCTCAAAAGCCGGGAGAACTGTTAAATGCAAACGAACCAGTGAATCACAACCCAAAACGCCATGCCATAACTGCCGATATTCTCCGGCCTCCCATTCTGTAAAATTATTTTTCGTATAAAGGTCTCCTTCACAAATCGTATCATATATAACCGTTTCCACGGGTTCCAGAACCGTTAATTTCAGGGTCAAATACAAATCGCAGCCATCCGCATTCTCCAATACCTGTTCATAAGTTCCCGCCACAGAAGCTTCAAAACCATTATTCCGGTATACCTCTCCCGCACAAATCGTATCATAAATCACAACCGGGTCAGGGGAGGAAACAAATACTTCACGGGTAGCAGTATTCGTACACCCAACAGAAGAAGAAACACTTACCTGATATTGTACGGTCTGTCTCGGATTATCCAGAATAAAAGGAATAGAAGCGCCCGTATTCCAACGATAATTCAAGGTAGTATCATACTCTACGTCCCGGACAAAAAATGTCCGGATCTGCCTGGTTAATAACAACTCATTCTTCCCCAAGATTCCCACCTGTCCGTCGGCAAAAGAACAGGCCCAAAGGTCAGATGTGTTTGCTTCCGAACTGGAAGAATAAACATAATCCCCAAAGCCAGAACCAGAAGATTTCAAAGCACTGCCCCCAATACCTATCAACACCGGATTAATGTCATTCATAACGGTGTATAACTTTCTTACCTGTCCGACTGCCGGCAAATACCATCCCTGTTCAAGATCAACGCATTGTGCGGCATATTGAGTACCTGGCCCCTGAAACTCCCTTAGTTTTGCGGTATTTCCATATCCCGCAGTATCTGACAGCGCGCGCATCACAGCACGATAGCCACTGGACCCCACGTCAGGTAAAACCGGCACATTCACTTTATCATCTCCCCAGGCTTTTTTTGCCGGCAAATCGTACAAGGCAACCATCCATCCCATAGAACCATCAGGAGCCACCCAGAAAACAACTCCCCGGGAACCGTCAGGATTTCGGATTACATCGCCGATTTTCTTTTGCTGTCCCTGACACACCAAAGAACACAGACACCATATCAAGATAAAAAATCTCATCTTCATGATTTCTAAAATGAACGCACAGCCCTCACCCTCACGCCACTTAATGCTGCTTTATCTCCTAACATCTGACGCCCTCTCACTTCCAGCCCCCAGGCTTGTCCTGTACCCCCTTCACTACTGGACCAATAAAACCATTGTGTATCAACAAACTCAAAAATCTCTCCTCCGACTTCCTCCAAAACCTTATTTATTTCATCCAGATACCCATACATTCTCAAAAGTTGTCCGATGGCCGGCAAATACCAGCCGTCGGCAAAATCAACGGAATAAGCTGCCGGATATACAACTTCATTACCGGCTTGTCTGATTTGGGAAGTATTAAAATAACCGGCAGTATCCAAACGGGAATTGGAGTAATAATAATAATCAGGCAAATCAGGAATGTTATAAGTATTGATTCCCCACTTGCAGGATTTACTTTGATGTTTAATATGCACCACCCAACCATGCTCTCCGGAAGAATCCACATAAAAAACAATGCCCTGGGCCTTTTTATTCCCGGCAGCATACTCCTTTAATTTAACAATGGTCCCATCCTCACAGAAAATATCCCCTATACTGACAGCCGGAGGTTCCGGAGGTATGTACTTTGTACGGCTTCCCCAAGCCTGTAATTCCACTTCCCCTCCCTGACATATCACACTATCCGAAGTCTTGAGGGTAACTTCAGGCGTCTCATACACATATAAATGCAAAGTCACCACACTATCGCATCCATACACAGTCCGGCCCCGTTTTGCGAAAGTAAGGAACCCCGGACAATCCTGGATAGGAACATCAAAACCGTTCTCATGATACTCCGTTCCGGTACATAAAGTATCTATCACAGTCTGCCAATAAGCTCCATGCGGATTTACAATGTAGGGGTCAGGACTCGTAGCACAGGCACCTTTCCCATACAGCAACCGGACGGGACCGGTTTCAGCAAAATCCATGACCTGAACAGTTACCTGAGTGGTTCCCTGTCCGCTTAAAATATCAAAACCCGGAGGGAACTCCCAAACATATTGTCCCATAGTCCAGGATTCCGATATTTTATAAGTCTGTGTGGTCCCTGCACAAGGATATTTCTCTCCTGCTATGTCAGAAGTCAATTTCACCTCAGGATATACCAACAGGTAGAGGGTAACGACGCTATCACAAATTCCGGAAGACGAAGTATAAGTCAGCGTATCTCTATATTCTCCGGGAGCCGGATTCACATACGAGAACCCATAATCCACAAAACTCTCTCCGGGACACAGCTCTGCTTCCACAGGATAATAGCGCTGTAAGACAGTAAGATGAAGCATCAGCTCTCCCACTTCCCCACATGTTGCCGTACTAAAATAAGTGTTGAGATAATTAAAAGTACCTATCTTCCACTGCGCAGGAAGATTATAATTATTTTTTTTGTAGGATTCCCCCTGACAAATTGTATCGAAAAAAAACTTTTCATCAGGCAATACAGGGTCGGCCGTGACATGTGCACTCAATGTAAACCGACATCCTGTAGCGGAAGTAATTTCACAAGCTATTTCCTTCTCTCCGTCCTCCTGAGTATAAGTTACGGCAGAAGCAGTCTGTCCGTCTTGCCACATATAAGAAGAAAAACCGGTAGGCGCAGCAATGGTAAATTGTGTTCCATCACAAGCATCCAGAGACAATTTATGGGAAATACAGGAGGCTGTAAAATAAGCATATCCGAAATGCCCGCTCAAAGCACAGTCATAAGTTACAAACTGGACCTGCACCTCCTGCCCCGCATAAGCAGACATATCCAAACCCACACTCGTCCAGTCGCGCCAACGAATAGGCAGCCCAATCTTATCGTAAGTCCTGAATCCATCAATACCGTCCCGGGCAGACACATCATACTCCGCACAGACATCTATCAGATTACCGTCCTTATCCATAATGCGAACCACAAACCGGGGCTGGTTATTTAGACTATGGCTGGGGTCAACAAAGACTACGGCAAATTTCAGCAACAAAACAGCCTTTTCCGGATCAACTATAAAATGATATGTAATGCTTTCCGCCTCAGACCCCACCTGTTCATTTCCAAGTTTTATCACCCTGGATTCTCCGGGAGGCAACAATTGTAATTCTCCGCCTGTATAAAAATCCTTCCCTTGAGCAGTAATTATCTTATGGCGGTCCTCCACTATCCCTTCATAAAGAAACGGATCTCTGGTATTTCCATAGGTTGCGACCACACAACCTGCACGAAGCTCGGTAAAATCCGGTACATCCGGGGACACCGTATATCCCTGGGCTCTTACTTCCATTCCCGTCCATACCATTATTCCCCAGAATATCACTGCATAGAATCTCATCATCCTCATTTACCACTATTTTTCACCTATCCCATACCCCCCGACAAGAGCGGGAACGCTGAACGGGATAAGTCATCATAATCTCAAAAGACCCGTATGTATTATCCGAAACAGCCTTAAAATTATAATCATACGTACAAAGGAACTTGAGATTCGAAACCAATTTAAAACCAGCCAACACTCCGATCTCCCCCACCGAACGTCCAAAAAGTGAAAACTGGAACTTTTCTTCCTGATTCTCCCGGTTGACATACAGGGAAATCATGCCATCCACCTGAAAATCATCTTCATATTGTTTCAGGCACACTCCATATTCCATATCATAACTCCGGCTAAAAGAGCGGGTCCGATAACGTCCGGCATCAAATCCTCTGGCCAGCGAGCGAGTCCGATAACGGGCATAAGCATAATTCACACCCGCCCAAATATGAGGCTTATCCCTCAAAAACGACATCATATTTTGAGAAGCAATACCCACAATCAGACTCCGGTCATATACATACTCTATTCCCAAATGTGCATTCCAGTCTTTCAGTCCTTTCAATTTCTCATTGAAAAAAACAGGATCATCGAAATTATCCACAACCACCTTGCTCCGGTCTATATTTTGCGTTTGCCAGGAAGCGGCAATACCCAGATTTAAAAAATTGTTCCAGGCCAAACGTAAACTATAAGTATAAGAAAGTGAGAAATCAAGCGTATGGATATAGCCTATCTTATCTTTTAGGATTTTCATTCCCGCCTGCGTACGATAATCTTCCCAAAACAATGCACCGGTAGCAAAAAAAGTAGCAGGCGAACCGTCTAATCCGGCCCACTGCTTCCGGGCAGCCAAAGAAAAATAACCCTTATAATCCAGATTCACATAGGCAGGACTCAGATAATAGGGATTCTCCCAATAAAAAGCCGTTTCAGGATGAATCTGTCCCTGAACCATCAATGAATCCATTTGCCACAGCAAAACAAACAAAAAAAATAATTTTTTTTGTTTGTTGCTAAAACGAAACACTCTTCCGAACACTTACCAATACTCTGAAAATATATACATTTAATACAAAAATAGATATATTTCTCCGATTTCCAAAAATGAATTAAAAGTTATAAATAACTCATATATCCAATAATTTTATTACAAATTATTACAAAAACATTCTCATTTAAAATAATTTTTATAGATTTGTTTTGATTTGATTAAAAATTGTTACAACTAAACTCAAAAATCGGAATATGAAAGAAAACTATTCACTACATCCCAATCCATTAGTAAAATTTCTCCAGAAACCACAAAGAGAATTTACCAAAGCGGATATTATCCGCTATGTGGAGGCCAATGAAATTGAAATGGTCAATTTCCGGTATGCAGGCAGCGACGGCAGATTAAAAACGCTGAATTTCATTATCGGCAGTCCGGAACACTTGGACAATATCCTCACTTACGGGGAAAGAGTGGACGGCTCAAGCCTGTTTCCTTATATTGAAGCCGGTTCAAGCGACCTCTACGTTATCCCACGGTATCGAACTGCTTTCTTAAACCCTTTCAGCGACATTCCGGCAATAGATATTCTTTGCAGCTATTATACCAAAGACGGGAAGCCATTGGAAAGCGCTCCGGAATACACGCTCCGCAAAGCTCATGAAGAATTCAAGAAAACAACCGGCATGGAATTTCAGGCCATGGGTGAACTTGAATACTACGTCATCAGCGAAAAAGAAGAACTTTTCGAAACACCGGACCAAAAAGGCTACCATGAATCTGTCCCTTTCTGTAAATGGGGCAACTTCCGGACGGAGGCCATGCGTGCCATTGCCCAAGCCGGCGGACAAATCAAATACGGACACTCGGAAGTGGGAAATTTCACAATCGGCCACTTACAATATGAACAGAATGAAATTGAATTTCTTCCGGTGGACATCGAAGAAGCGGCGGATCAATTAATGATTGCAAAATGGATTTTACGTACACTCGCCTATCAATACGGCGTTGACTTAACTTTCGCACCCAAAATCACAACCGGCAAAGCCGGTAGCGGTTTGCACATACATACCCGTTTAGTCAAAGACGGAAAAAACATGTATATTTCCGAAGGTAAATTAACAGATGTCGCCAAAAAAGCCATCGCCGGAATATTACAAGCCGCACCTTCTCTTACCGCATTCGGCAACACTAATCCAACCTCTTATTTCCGCCTGGTTCCTCACCAGGAAGCCCCGACCAATATCTGCTGGGGTGACCGGAACCGTTCCGTACTGGTTCGTGTACCTTTGGGCTGGACACAAGGAGCAACCGGAATGATTGTAGACGCCAATCCGCTGGAAAAGCCAGGCAATACCGATCCGGGCACCAAACAAACCATAGAATTCCGTTGTCCGGACGGCTCTGCTGATATTTACCTTTTACTGGCAGGTCTGGCAGTAGCAGCACGCCATGGTTTTGAAATGCCGGAGGCCATTCCTTATGCGGAAGAACGCTATGTCAATGTGAACATCTTCGATGACGCCCACAAAGAGATAGCCAACCGGCTCAGCCATCTGCCGGCTTCCTGTGCAGAATCTGCCGATTTTCTGGCTCAACAACGCAAAATCTATGAAGCTGCCCAGGTATTCAGCCCCCGCTTGATTGACGGACTAATCCAGAAACTTTCCGCTTATCAGGACAGGACACTAAGACAAGAGTTGGGAAATGATACAGAAAAAATCCAGAAACTGGTAGAAACCTATATAAACGCCGGATAACAACCACAACATCTACCATTCATTTGCGTACCAGAAGGCCGCCTGATGAAGGCGGCTTTCTGACATGACAAACTTCTTTCCCGATTTGCCGTACAAAATCTTGATAAAGACCAAAAGAGCATGATATGGCAAAACTTATTCTTTTATCCATCCTCATCCTGTTTCTGCACTCCGTCTCCGGCCAAACTTCCAGAAATGTAAAAGGTTCGGGATATGTGCTCACCCAACAAAGGGAAACAGATTATTTCCACAGCATAATCGTCTCCCGCAATATTTCCGTCGCTATCGTCCAGGGAGAACTCCAACCCCTTACCGTAGAGGCCGACAATAATCTTTTTCCTTACATCAAAACCGTTGTCCGGAATGGTATTTTAAAAATTTATATTTCGGATTCGATAAATATTACCAAATATGCCGACCTGAACGTTCTCATCAGCATGCCCACCCTTCGCAGCCTGACCGCTTACCAGCATTCTCAAATTGACGGTTCCCCCCAAATCTGGAAAATCCCGTCTATCCAAATCAAAGCCAGTGAAAACTCGCAGATAAAACTTCATCTTGAAACCGAAAACATAGAAGTGGACGGAAGAACCTCGGCAATCATAGAACTAAAAGGCAAAACCCAGAATCTCAAAACAACGCTCAAAACCTCTGCCTCCTTAAAAGCCAAAGACCTGGAAACCATCCGGGCAGAAATAGCACTGGCTACTGCCGCAAAAGCAGAAATCAAAGTCGCCAGCCAACTCTCCTATGAATTGGCCGGAAACGTCCGACTCATCCTCTACGGTACACCCGCCATCACAAAATCCCAACTGACTTCAGGCAGTAAATTGATTTGGAAAAAATAAAAGTATTTAACAAAGTAGCGTACAAAATCATTGATATTTTGTTAAAGTTGGTATATGTTTGCAACAAAATTGGTCGTAAACATGGGAAAACTATTTTTTGTGATTGCTTTCATCCCTGCAATAGTATCATACCATCTCTTTAACAACAATACATGCCACTCAGACATACTGGAAAGACAAATAAACGGAATCCCGGAAGAAACTCTAATCCTGCCCCAACAAACAGATACCATTTTCTTGCACCAAAACCAGATCCTGAAAAATGAAAACGACCAGTTAAAAAACATATGTCTTTTTTTAATTATCTCTTTTATCCTTTGCCTACTTACCCTGATTGTTTATCATCACCACCGCAAACTGCAGCTTGAAAACAATAAACTGGCAGAAAGAGTAAAGCACACCACTTGGGGATTCTCCGTTACCCAGGAATTTATCCGGCAAAACCACATCGCTTTCCATCAATTGATTAAAATACTAAATCAGGAAAAATTGACCGGAAACATCTCAACAAAAGTATATAACCAGCTTTATCAAACTTTAATCAAACAAAATGCAGACTATTCCGGAAATTTAATGAACCGGCTAACCAACCTTGACGGTGCTTTTGCTCAGAAATTCCAGGAACGTTTCCCCAATTTTAACACCGACGAAATCCTGATGGCTACCATGATTCACCACAAATGGAAACTGAGCCATATGGCCACCATCTTTCAAACTACTTTAGAAGCTATCCGAAAAAGAAAAACCAGATTGTTAAACAGAATCTCAGACAAAATAGAACAAGATATTGACCCGGAAGAATATTTAATTCAGCTCTGAAAACATTTTTTCATATTTTGAGCAGAAGAAAAAATCCTTATCACCAAACGTCCCCCTGGCATAAAGAATTTAAACAACTATTAATCAGTGGATTTATATCTTTATATTTTTACATTTGTCCCCTATTTTGTCCAAAACTTTAAACTTAGATTCGTATTATTTTTAATAAATTTGCATCCGTTAATCTATTCAGCACACTTAAAAAAGGGAGGACAGGCACTCACTCCCAATCTAAATGCCGCCCCCTAAAAAACGGTTCTCCGTTTTCTGTAGAGTATAGTTCGATTTACGAAGTTTCTCACCAAGCTTTTTTCTCTTTGTAACGAATTATATCTCTACAGTTTTTATACTGTCTCAAACCAGAATAAGTTGCCCATTCTGAGAAAAAAGTGAAAGCCTTGTATTTCTTCTAAACCATAAGTGTAAAAATCAGAGAAATATTAACTTTGTATTTCATACACTTAAAATTATATGGCATGAGAAGTATTTTCCTAATCTTTTTTTGTTTTATCGTCTGGTTCGAAACACAGGCAGAAGAAGCAAGATTGTTACGTTTTCCCCATACCGATGGAAAACAATTGGTCTTTTCTTACGCAGGAGACATATATACAACTGGCTTGAATGGCGGAAGAGCCAGAAAATTAACCTCACACACCGGCTATGAAATGTTTCCCCGTTTATCTCCGGATGGGCAATACATTGCTTTCACAGGACAATACGACGGGAATACAGAAGTATTCATTATACCGTCCCAGGGAGGACAACCCCAACGGCTGACTTATACGGCCACTCTCAAACGAGATGACTTAGGTGATCGGATGGGCCCCAACAACATTGTCATAGGCTGGACTCCGGATAGTAAAAATATCTTATTCCGAACCCGCCAATATACTTTCAATGATTTCACCGGCCAATTAATGTGTGTGCCGGCCGACGGCGGCGAATCTGTTGAAATACCCCTTAAAAACGGAGGCTTCGCATCGTTTTCGCCCGATGGTAAAAAATTAGCTTACAACTACATATTCCGGGAGTTCAGGACCTGGAAAAGATATCAGGGAGGGATGGCAGATGATATCCGTATCTTTGATTTTGATACTAAAAAATCTGAAAAAATTACAGAGCACGACCGTCAGGATATTATCCCCATGTGGTCCTCTGACGGAAAGAGAATCTACTATATTTCAGACCGGGATAATGTCATGAACCTATACGTCTACACACTCCCTCACAAAACAACACGACAACTGACGTTTTACAAAGATTACGACATTAAATTCCCGTCCATGGGAGGAGACCAAATCGTATACGAATACGGAGGTTATATTTACCATTTTGACACCCGGACGGAGAAGGCCCATAAAATAGATATTCAAATTGATAACGACCAGAACTGGGCCAGACCCGAATGGAAAAATGTAGAAAATCAAATCAGTAGCATAGACCTTGCTCCGGAAGGAGAAAGAGTTGTTCTGGCCGCCCGGGGGGATATTTTCACCCTCCCCGCCAAACAGGGTATCACTTACAATCTGACCCATTCTTCCGATGCTCATGACCGTCACCCGCAATGGTCACCAGACGGAAAATGGATTGCCTACCTTTCAGACCAAAACGGAGAATTTAACATCTGGTTGAGGGATGTCGTCACTGAAACGGAAAAACTTTTAACCCACGATATTCAGACCTATATCTTCCATTTCAAATGGTCACCGGATTCCCATTCCATTCTCTGGAGCGAGAAACGCCATACTTTAAACCGGACAGACATTTCCACCGGAGAAACAGAAACCATAGCCCACTCCGGAGCCGGCCCTATTCTTTCTTACAACTGGTCACCCGACAGCCGCTACATCACCTATCTCCAACCGGAAAAAGGAATGAACAACATTATCCTCTATGACCTGAAAACAAAACAAAAACATCAAATTACCGACGGTTGGTATAATGCAGGTTCTCCCAATTTCAGCAAAGACGGAAAATACCTTGTCTTTGTATCCGCACGGACTTTTCACCCCATATACAGCAACACGGAATGGAACCATGTATACAATAATATGAGTAAAATATACATCCTGCCGTTGACCCGGGACGCTTCCATTCCATTTGCACCGAAAAATGATAATATCTTCCTGTCTTCAAAAGAAGAAACTAAAAAAGAGAAAGAGAAGAAACCATCGCCCTATTATTTTGAGGACATTCAAAACCGCATTGTAGAATTACCGGTTATTCCCTCCAATTACTCGAATGTTCACATGATAGGAGACAGGGTGTACTATAACCGGGGTTACACGTATTCATACAATCTAAAGGAAAAAAAGGAAACCTGTTTAAATACCAACATCACTTTTGGTCCGGGATATAAAAAAGCCTTAGCCAGAAACGGCCGTCAGTTCCAGGTGATAGACCTTCCTCTGTCAGCAGTCAGCATCCATTCTCCCATCTCAACCTCCGGCTTAAGAAAACAAATCGACTACCATCAGGAATGGATGCAAATCTACAACGAAAGCTGGCGTCAAATGCGTGATTTTTTCTATGCGAAAAATATGCATGGGGTAGATTGGAATGCAGTATACGAGAAATATAAGGTATTGATTCCCCATGTCAATCATCGTACAGACCTCACCTATGTGATTGGAGAAATGATCGGAGAACTCAACGTAGGACATGCCTATTCGGCAAACGGAGAACATCCTCAACCGGAGCGGATTCCTCTGGGACTATTAGGCGCCCGGTTTAAGAAAGACGCTTCCGGCTATTTCCGGGTCACCAAAATTCTGGAAGGCGCCAACTGGGACCATTCGACCCGTTCTCCCTTAACCATGCCCGGAGTAGAAGTAAAAGAAGGAGATTACATTCTGGCCATAAACGGAAAATCTTTACAGGCAACCACCAACTTTTTTTCCGAATTAATCGGAATGGCCAACAAAACAATAGAACTGGAAGTAAACTCTTCCCCTACCCCCAAGGGTTCCCGGAAAGTCCTGGTAGTTCCTTTGGCCGACGAATCACAACTTCATTATTATGATTGGGTACAGAATAACATCCGCAAAGTCAGCGAAGCAACAAACGGAGAAGTCGGATATATCCACATTCCGGATATGGGAGTTGCCGGACTGAATGAATTTGCAAAACACTATTACCCGCAATTGACAAAAAAAGCGCTAATCATTGACGACCGCGGCAATGGTGGAGGCAATGTATCCCCCATGCTTATTGAACGTCTGATGCGTACACCTCATTTCTTCACTATGCATACCAACCAAACGGAAGGTTCAGTAAGTCCGGTAGGTACATTTCTCGGTCCCAAAGTACTTTTAGTCAATGAATATTCCGCTTCTGACGGAGATTTATTTCCTTACCGTTTTAAATTCAACAAATTGGGTACCGTCATCGGACATCGCACTTGGGGCGGGGTTGTCGGATATAGCGGAACAATTCCGGTTGTAGACGGAGGCTCTATCGTCACTCCGTCCTATGCGCCTTATGCTGCTGACGGAAGCAGATTCATCATTGAAGGACACGGGGTAGAGCCGGATATTCCCATAGACAACGATCCCTATCTGGAATTTAATGGTGAAGACCAACAATTAAACAAAGCGATAGAGGTTATTATGGAAAGAATGAAAACAGAAAAGAAAGAGATTCCGGCCATTCCGGCTTTTCCTGTAAAGTAAAAATTCAGAACGTCCGGACCGGAATTTCAGTCCGGACGTTCTACCCTTTATTCCAATTTTCCGATAGCTTTCAAATAAGTCGATTCGGCTAAATGCAGCTCTCCTTTAGCCGCAATCCACTGACTCCAGGCTTCCTGCCATTGGGCCTGAGCTTCCAGTAAAGAAGTCAGATTTTCCATTCCGACCTGATACTGGTCCTGGCTGACTTTCAAATTTTGTTCTGCCTGCTTTAAGGTACTATTCGCCAGATTCACCCGGCTTTGGGCATCTTTAAGCTGAAAACGTCCCGAAGCAATCTCTAACCTCATCCATTTGGCAGAACGTTCCAATTCCAAATGGCTAATCTCCTTTTCCAAGGTTGCCGAACGAACCTTATTACGTCCTTCTCCCCAATGAAATACAGGTATCTTCAATGCCGCCATAGCAGAAAAAGTAGCATCGGCCTCATCCTGTCCGTTTAACTTAAGTCCGCCACTATAACCATAACCGGCAGACACCCCTAATTGAGGCAAATAATCCGAACGGGTAAAAGCCACCTGCTGACCTTTCAAATCAACTTCCTGCATCAACATACTATAATCGGGACGTTGACTCAAAGCAGTATCTAAATTCCAAATCCGGGGGTCTACATAATCAGTAAGTGTGTCCCTTACATTTACTTCGGTCTGCAAATCCAGGCCTGTCAGACGACAAAGATTCATGCCTGCCAAGGTTTTTCCATTTCTTGCTTTTTGCAGCATCAGTTCGGCTTCGTTCAACCGCACCTGAGCTTTCAATACTTCATTTTCCGCAGCCATGCCTACCTGCCGGGCATTTTGCAGATTTTTCACCAATTCTGCCACGACATCCCGATATTTCTCTGCAGCGATCACCTGTTCTCCCACTTCCAGCAATTTCCAATAAGCCTGGTCGGTCTCCAACAAGACTTCTGAACGGTTATAACGGATATTATCAGTCGCTATCCGTTCTCCGACTTTAGCCATACGAAAAGCAGTTTTTACCTTTCCTCCCATATATATAGGCTGCTCCAGCTGTACTCCCGCAGAATAGACTCCCCGCAAACTTAATTTTAAACGAATATCCGGTAAAAAAGCATATTCATTAAAAACCGGATTTCCCTGGGCATCCGTTACCGGCCGGTGTGTTTCAGGGTCCAGCATCACATTCGGTTCCAGATGTCCTCCTTCACCCGGCTTGTAAGTCGGCAAATAGCCCCCTTTCACTTTATAGCTATATTTCTTATGATTATAAAATCCTAAACCAACAACCGACAATTTGGGAGCAAAATCAGCCCGTACCAGATTTACTTCCAAAGTTGCTTTTTGTTGTCTCCGGCTGGCAATGACCATCTCCTCGCTATTCTGTACAGCCATATCCCTGCACAGTTGTAAATTCAATTCCACCTGGGAAAACAACACTCCCGGAAAAAAACAAACGATCAATAAAATTATTCTCATGCCCTCGTGATTAACTTAAATGAATTTGTGAAGCTTTTGTCTTGTCCTGATGGGGGAAACGGATATGAAAAAAAAGCGAATAAAGAATGGGTAAAAAAACCAGGGTAACCACTGTTCCAATAAACAATCCTCCCATAATAGTAACCGCTAAAGCACCAAACATATCATCATTTACCAAAGGAATCATTCCCAAAATAGTTGTCATTGCCGCCAAAAACACAGGCCGTAAACGGGAAGTGGACGCATCAATCAAAGCTTGAAAAGCCTCCTTACCGGAACGGATCTGCATATCCACCTCATCCACCAGGACAACCCCGTTTTTAATCATCATACCGACTAACCCCAGAGCCCCTACAATAGCCACAAAACCAAACTCCTTGCCGGCCAACAACATGCCTGCCACCACTCCGGTAATAGCCAAAGGGAGACAAAGCAAAATCATCAAAGGCCGGCGAAAATCCTTAAACAAGGCAATCAAAATAGCCAGCACCAAAACAACAGCAATAGGAACATTCTTAAAAAGATAAGATTCCGATTGCGTACTGGCCAAATATTCTCCCTGCCATTCGGTTTTATATCCGGCAGGAATCGGGATGGCATTGATTTTAGGCAGCAAACTATTCCGGACAGCCGTAGTGGTATAACCGGGAGCATTGTTACATTGAGCTGCAATAGAACGCTGTCCGTTATACCGTCTGACTACGGGAACCTCCCACTTCACATCAATACCACTGCTTGCCTGATTCAGAGGCACCGACCCGGTCAATCTTCTTAATATCTCGTCACTACTAACCATTCCGGCCATTAATTCTTTTACGGTTTCCATTCCGATACCATTCGTAGAAGGAACCATGCTCCACACCGGCACATTACTCAGACGCTCCGGACGTTCGCCCCGTCCATCAACACTTTTCAGGTAAATCGGCAGGTCATGTTCTCCTTCATAATACGAACCAACAGGCAATCCGTCCGTAGCAGCCAGCAAAGCCAAACCGACATCTTCCCTGGAAAGATTTACATCCCGGGCTATCGCTTGCTGATAAAGCACATTCATAGCCGGCGTCTCAGGTCCCCAATTGTTCGTCACCAATATAGCCGTAGAATCGGCCCTCATGATATCCTCCACCTCTGAACACAAACGCTTCAACACTGCCGGATCAGGCCCTGTAATCATAAACTGTATAGGAAAATCCATGTACATCAGATTGTAGCGTTTCATCCGGACGTAAGCCTGAGGATAATGAGAAGACAGGTAAATCTGTAATTCAGGCAATTTTTCCTTTAAAGTCTCCGGAGAAGTAAAATCCACGATCAGTTCACCATAACTCAGAGCAGGCTCCGCCACTGTTCTCACCAGATTATACCGGGAAGGAGTACCGCCGAGGCTAATGGTTACCGCCGTTATTTCCGGCTGACTGATAAGATACCTTTCCATAGCTGTCAGGTCAGCCTTAACGGCTTGCGGATTCGTCCCGTAAGGCATCTTATATTCAATATAAAGCTGGTTATAACTCAAATCCGGGAAAAAGCCCTGTTTAATAAAACGAGCTCCAAAAACACTGACTACCAATAAAACCAAAATAACGATAATCCAGCTCCAGCGATAGCGGATGGCAGAACTCAGCAAACGCTGAAATTGCCTGTATACACGTCCATTAAAAGGATTATTATCCGCATTCTGAGGAACGGGTTTTACTTTAAAAATACGGTCTGCCTGAATAGGTACATAAGCCAACGCCAATATCCAGCTCAACCACAAAGAAACAGCCAATACAATAAACAAATCCCTCACATACTCCCCGGTTGTATCCGGAGACATGAAAATCGGCAAAAAAGTGAGAATACCTATCGTAGTTGCTCCAAGCAAAGCCCAGGCAGTTTTTTTGGTAATATTGACAAGTGCCGCCGGCTTCGGAATACCCCGTTTCAGGTCAACCATAATTCCATCTGTAATCACAATAGCATTATCCACCAGCATTCCCATAGCCACAATAAAAGAGGCAAGCGAGACCCGCTGCAATGTCCCATGCATCATATGCAATATAACAAATGACCCCAACACAACCACAACCAAACCTATACCGATGATATAGCCGCTCCGGAAACCCATGGCCAGCATCACAATAATGATCACAATCAGAACGGATTCTATAAGATTAATCATAAATACATTAATTGCACTTTTCACCCGTGCCGGCTGAAAAAACACCTTTTCAAAATTGATTCCTGCCGGAATGATTGTCTCCTTTAATTCTGCCAGTTTCTGATCTATGGTCTTTCCCAATTGGATAATATTCCCCCCTTTTTGCATGGCAATGGAAATAGCAATCGCAGGAATACTGTCATAAATCAACCCTTCCCTTTGCGGTTCCACATACCCTTTACTGATATCAGCAATATCTCCCAAACGAATATGGTCCTGTTCATGTCCCCTGATCAGCAAACTACTGATATCCTCTATACTGTTAAAACTGCCATCTACACCGACGCGTACCCTTTTTACCCCACTGTTATAATATCCGGAATAAACTGTGGCATTCTGTCCTCTCAAAGTCAGGACAATTTCTGCAGGATGTACGCCTAAATTAGCCATTTTAGATTCCTGAATATCTATATTAACACAAGCCTGGCGTTCTCCGTAAATATCCACACCGCTGACGCCGTCTATATCCAGCACAGTACGGCGTACCAACTGAGCATAATCCATCATCTTCTGGTAATCAAAGCCATCGGAAGTCATAGCATAAAACATTCCATAAACATCCCCGAAATCATCCAATACCATAGAAGGCTGTGCTCCCTCCGGAAGTTGCGACTGTACATTCGCCACTTTCCTTCTCAGAATATCCCAATTTTGTTGCAATTCATCCAAAGGAACAGTGCTGCTTAACTCCACCAGAATCTCTGACACATCATCCATAGAACGAGATTCCACATGATCCAGGTCCCCCATCGAACGAATGGATTTTTCCAACACATCGGAAACTTCCATTTCTACCTGCCAGGCCGAAGCACCAGGAAAAGCCGTTACCACCATTGCCTGTTTCACTGTAATGGCAGGGTCCTCCAACTTGCTCATCGTAAAAAAAGAATATACTCCCCCTATCGTAAGTACAAGCACAAAAAAATAAACCAGGGCCCGGTTTTTTAAAGCATACTCTGTAAAATTCATACCTGACTATTTACATTATAAAAGTTTACCGATATTAGTAGGTGAAGCCGGAGGCAAAGAGCGCACTTTCTGCCCTTCCTTCAGGTCGTTTACACCGGCAGAAACTATAACCTGCCCTTTCTGCAGAGGCGATTTTATCCACGCTCTCCCGTCTTTATGCAACTGGACTACCTGGACAGCTATTTTCTGAATCGTCTGTTCCGGTTCAAGGACCAACCACACAAAAGAACTTCCTCCTTCCTGAAATAAAGCATCTATGGGAACTACACAAAAATCATTGGCTGCCGGTTTAAAATCAATAGTAACCGCAACACTCATTCCATTAGCCAATCCCGGAAGGCTATCCCGGTTTAAACGGAAACGGGCATGAAACAACTGATTATAATTGGCCCCCCGGTTTATATCTATCAATTCCAGAGGTAAAATCCTATCCGGATAAGCATCTGCGATGGCCGAATAACCGGCAAAGTCACTCCGGCGGACAAAATCAGCAGCCGGAATATCAACTTCCACCTCAAAATAATCCTCATTTATCATAGACAAAACCGGAGTTCCCGCACTAACAATTTCCGGAGCTCCATAATATTTATTTTGGATATACCCATGAAAAGGAGCCTTTAACCGGGTATCTTCCAACGCATTCCGGTTTGCATCATACGCAGCAGTTATTCTTTTTTTTGCAGCCACAGCCTTATCATACTCGTTAATTGAAATGCTTCCCAGACGATACAATTCTATCAACCGGTCCGCTTCTCCGGTAACCTGACTATATTCCGCCTGGGTAGCGTTAAACTGAATTTGATAGTCCCTGGGGTCCAGCTCTGCCAGGAGCTGTCCCTTTTTCACATATTCCCCTTCGTGTACATATATTTTACGGATAGGGCCAGCTACCCGAAAAGCCAGATTCGCATCCTCGGCAGCTTTGATTCTTCCAGGGTAAGTAATTTTGTTTTGGTCTCCATACGCTCCGACCCGGGTGGTTTTCACCAATTGAGGAATATCTAAAGGTGCGGAATTTTTCCGGCAAGCCATACAACTTACCAATAATACAGATAAAACAATAAAATTATCTATTTTCATTTTCTCATTTTTAACTTATTATTTCAAAACTTCTAACATATACCTCAATTCTTCTCAAATTGTTACAAAAAAATCAAAAGATAAACTCCCTCCGGTCCAAAACACAAACCCATATCCATTTCCCGATAAAATAAACAGGGGATAGGTGACTTTTTGTATATTTGTTAATTGAAAGAGAAAAAAGCATTTATACAGTATATTATACTGATAGCGGATGGTCATGCCCGGGAAAAAAGACACAGGAACTAAAGAGAGACTGCCTATCGTGGCTGCTTATCTGCGGGTAAGCACAGATAAGCAAACAATTCTGAACCAAAAAAGTGAAATAATTAATTTTTGTAAACACCAAGAATTGAAAATTACAATGTGGTGTACAGAAACAGTCAGCGGAGCCAAAAAAGAAAATGAAAGGGAATTAGGCCCATTGCTAAAAAAACTTCAAAAGGGAGATACGCTGATTATTACGGAGGTTTCCAGGCTCAGCCGGAAAATGATAAATATTATGAATATCATCCACCAATCCATTGAAAAAGGAATTACGATTCATAGTATCAAAGAAGGCTACAAATTTGACTCCTCCATCAATAGCCAGGTGCTTGCTTTCGCTTTCGGATTATGTGCGGAAATAGAACGTACCCTAATCTCCCAGCGTACACGGGAGGCCTTGGCACGCCGAAGAGCCCTGGGCATTAAACTGGGACGCCCCAAAGGTAGCCTAAGAACCGGGAAGCTATTGGCATACGAAGCCGAGATTAAAGAATTGCGGAGAGAAGGGGTTTCTTTCCAAAAAATCGCCATGCGTTATAAAGTCTCTGCCGAAACCGTACGGTTATTCTGTCTGCGCTATCTCATAAAAACACCACAAACCTTTCCGAAAAGAAATGCCTAAACCGAAAACTTCATTTCTCTCCGATACAAGAAACACGCCAAAACAAAATATATGACTGCCAAAATCCAAAGACTTGCATATTCCGGCAACACATCTTTCAAAGTAGCCCCCATATTATTCATTTTAACAAAACCATCAATCCCGTGAGTAGAGGGAAAAACTTTTGAGAAAGCAACCCAATACCACGCAATCCCCTCTTTGGGCCAGGAAATACCGGAAATGAACATTAAAGGCACTGAGGTAAACACAAAAAGTAAAAAAGGATATTCTCTCCCTTTGCTCAGGAAAGAAGCTGCCAGAGCCATAAAAGCACAAGCCAGCAAAAAAGGAAATAAAAACAGCATTAATTCCGCTTTTCCGGCAATTTGAGTAAGGCTGAAGAAACGGGGAACAATAAAAAGTACCCAATATCCCATGACCAGATAAACCGGAAGATAAAGAACCGCTTTCCCGAGAACAATTTTCCAAGCCTGACGGTAATGCCGGTTCCGGGGAATCATTTTACCGTAACGGTCTCGCCGGATTCCTGCCAAAGTAGCTACTCCTAAAAGCAATGATTGCTGAATAACCAAAATCAGAACAGCCGGCATGATAAAAGAAGTAAAACCTCCCTGCGGGTTAAACAGCTTCACTTCAGCTATTTTCACCGGCGAAACCGCTATTTCCTGCTCTATCCTGGAAGCATAATCCAATCTTTTCATTTGAATCTCCTTTCCCATGGCCAAAGAAACATCACTGGCGGCCTGGGCTAAAGCTTTGTAATTCAATAGAGCCCCCATATTACAATACAAAGCTACATGCGCCTGCACCCCCCGGTTTATATTTTTACTAAAATCAGCAGGAACTTCCAGGATTCCGTACACTTCTTTCCGGTCCATGCATACCTTAGCCTCTTCAAGACTGGCACAGTAAACCGCAACCTCAGCTCCGGCAGTAGCATCCCACATTTGCAAAAATTCCCGGCTCAAAGGAGTCCCTGAATGGTCGACCACTGCTACAGGAACATCCCGGACAACCTCATTGCTATAAATATAAGTGTAAATAATCGGATAGCCTAAAGTCAGCAATATAAAAAAGGCCCTGACTCCCGGCTCCCGGAACACATCATAAAATTCTTTACGAAATATGTAAAAAATATCTCTCATGATTTACATCTGTCTTTTAAGGCAAATAACGATTCTTTTTCAAATCCCGATTCAATTTCGGCAAAATCAGCAAAGGCAACACCGCAAACATTCCCAAAGCCAGATAAGATTGCCAGGAATATATCATAGCAACACCATTCAAAGCCTGGTCTACATACAGCAGATAATAATGTCTCAATGGAAACAAATGACAAACCCACTGAACAAGCCAGGGCATAGAAGTCGCAGGATAGGTAAATCCACTGACAGAAAACGACAATACCCCCCATAAAGCACAAACGCTCAGAGCTATCCTTCCACAAGGGATTATACCGAAAACAAAAAGCGCAAATCCCTGCGCTGCAAGAACAAGCAAAAACATACTCAAAAACATGGGAAAAAACCCGCTATTCAGGGGGAAATGCATATACCCATATAACACCGACAGATAAAGCAAGCCCACCACCAGAAAAATCAACGTCTGAGGCAATAACTTTCCTGCTAATGCTACTGCAACAGAGTTGTTTGATTCCTTCAACCATTCTTCCGTTGTATTGTCTTTTATTTCCTGAACAATACTGTAAACAGCCGTAAACATAGCAAACATAAAGACAAAAGCCGGCATCAAGACACTGGCCAGATAAATGGCATAACTAATCCACGGATTATTCAACGGATTGATATCCACAGTAACAGGCATCAACCGCGCCTGCAATTGAGGTCCCCCCTTTCCTTTCGCTAACATCAGGGCTTGCTGTACAGCACCGTTTGCCAACACCGCCTGCAAACGCATATCTTTGTAAGCCAGGGAAGCAGGTAAAAGATAAGTATCGTTCGTATAAAAAGAAATCATCGGCTCTTTCCCGGCAGACACCTCACGACGAAAATCCACAGGTATATGAAAAATGCCGTAAATCTTCCCCTGCTGCATTGCTTTCCTCGCTTCTGTAAAATCTGCAGTACGCAACACAACTTCCGTCTGCGGAATAGCATCCAAAGAACGATACAATTGCCGGGATAAAGCAGTATTATCCTCATCTACGACCGCTACCGGTAAATGCATTGGCAATCCCTCTTTCAGTAAATCAGCAAAAAAAACAAAACAAAATACCGGGGCAAAAACGAGAATAAACCAATAAATACGTTTGGTCGCCAAACGGCAGAATTCCCGTTTCATGACATCTATTACCCGCTTGAAAATTTCCATACCGAAATGCTATCGCTTCACCTGTTTTAAAACACTCATTCCAGGCCGCAAACCTTCTATCTCATGCGTCGGTTTTGCCTTTACCCGGAAAGTCTTCACATCATACTGTCCGGTAGTCTTAGTCGCCCTCCAGGCTGCATAACTCCCCATATCCCTCAAATAAGTAACTTTCAATTCCACTTTCTGATGGCCTAAAGCCGGAACGACAGCTTCGAAAGTCTCTCCCATCCGGAAGTCCGGCAATTGTTCTTCCCGCACATTAAAAGAGACCCACATATCCGACAAATCCAACACCTCCATGACAGGAGCACCGGTTCCGACCAGCTCGCCTACTCTCGGATAACACTCGGAAATTTCCCCATCAATCGGCGAAACCAAATAAATCTCCCGAACATAAGCCTGTACTTCCGACACTGCTCCCCTGGCACGGTTCAATTGTGCCTCGGCCGCTAATTTATCTTCTCTCTGAGCTCCGTTACGGGCCATCTCATACTGTGCCTTAGCAGCTTTCTCTGTAGCCTCCATCGCCTTGTAGTTTGCTTCCGCTTCGTCCCTTTTCTGAGCCGGAATCACTTCATTTTCATACAATTTTTGCAATCGTTCATAAGTTTTTTGAGCCACTTCCATTGCAGCTTTTGCTTTCTGCCAAGTCTGATAAGCCATCACAATCTGCTCAGAACGGGTCCCCGCGTCCGCTTTTTCGTTCAAAGCCTGTGCTGCAGCTTCGGCAGCCTCGGCCTGAGTGTATTTAGCCAACACTTCCGGACTGTCTAAAACCGCCACAGTATCTCCTTTCCGTACCCAATCCCCTTCGTCAAAACGAAAAACCGCGATCCGCCCCGGAACTTTCCCGGAAATGCGGACTTCCGTAGCTTCTGCTTCCCCCTGGATATATTCCGGAGCAGGTTCCCAAAATACAAATCCAAAGACAGCCACAACCAAAACTAAAAAAACGATTGCCGTAAATATACCCAGCTTTCTATTTGTCTTTTCCATACATTAAAATTAATCCGTCATTATCTATAAATTTCCTTTCCTAAAGTTCCATACGCTTGTTGTAAATACACCTCACACAATTTCACCTCAATAGAAGCATCTATCAGGTCGGAATAAGCAGATAACCAGGCGGTCTGAGCTTCCAACACGTTCGATACAGGAATGGTTCCTTCCTGAAAGCCGAGCTTGGCATACCTCAGATTCTCATTGGCCTTTTCCTGGTTATTCCTTGCCAATTCCAGTTTCCGAAAAGCTTCTTTTACTTTAAATTGAGCCTGACTCACCTGCAATTCTATTTTTTCCTTAGCCTCCTGTAACTTATAATCCATGATACCGGTTTCTGCCCTGGCACTACGAACACTCTTCCGGGATGCCCCCCAATGAAAAACAGGAGCTTTTATTCCAATTCCCACACTCCACATACCATCCAGTTTTGTGCTGATCCCATCGAAAAAAGAAGGAGTCATAGCCACATAATTCGCCATAAAAGCAATAGAAGGCAAATATTCCGAACGGGCAATTTTTTCTTTTTTCCGATAAATATCAACAGCCAAAGACAAACTGTTGATCTCCGGGCGATTTTGATAAATCTCCTCCAAATGCAAAGGAGAGACAGCAACAGATTCATTCTCCACTAACTCTTCCTTTAAAGAAAAAACAGTGTCTACCGGCAAACCGCATATCTGATTCAAAGCCATACGGGAAAGTGATAATCCATCCTCCACCCGCACTAACGTCATCTCTGCCTGATTCAATTTTACCTTCACAGACAATACATCTGCCTTGGTAGAAATCCCGGTCTCATACATCAATCCAATATCATGCTCAAACTTCCGAAGGGTTTCCACATATTTTTCCGCCAATTTCTTCCGGTTCACCAAAGACACTATCTGCCAATAAGCCTCATCCGTTTTTAAGATAACCTCCTGCACACCTTGCTCCCATCCGCTTTGAGCCAACTTTTCCGATAATTCAGCCAGTTGATTATAAGCCCTGATTTTTCCTCCCATATACAAAGGCTGGGTCACCCCCACCTGCAAGACAGCCGTATTCCGGTCATCCACAGTCATCGCCTCCTTAGGCAATAACGCATAATCTTTAGGCACAGGTGTTCCGTTGACCAACACCGGTTTCCCATCCGGTCCTGTCATCATCTGGTCGGGACGCAACGTCCAGCCGCCATCCGGTCCCAAACTTCCAACCGGCAAGTGGGCATCTTCGGAAAGCAAATTAATCTCCTTCTGATTCCGCATATAAGCTCCCATTGCATCAATTCCCGGAAGATACTTAGTAAATGCTTCCTGTTTTTTAAACCGGGCGGTTTTCACCTGCTCTCCTGCAATCTTTAATTTCTTGTTATTTTCTAAAGCCAATTGCCGGCATTCTTCCAAACTTACCGGATTTTGTCCTTGCAGACCGGCAAGTACCCCCATCAACATCACGGTCATGAATAATTCCTTCATATTTCACTTCCTAAAAATTCAACAATACCTGTTTCACTCTAACGTATTTCAATTTATACTTTTCGGTATGTATACCTTTAAAAAAATCACTTTTCTGCCACTAAAGAATACAATTGTTCATACTGAGAACGAACCGCCGACAAAGCGTACGAAACATCTTGGTGCATTATTAAATAATTAATCACCCCAACACTAATATTCAGCAAATTTCTTGCCAGAATAGAAGTATCCACATCATCCCGCAATTCACCGTCCTTCTTTGCATTCAGGATTAACTGCTCTAACTTCGCCAACCTCAGCATTTTAGAAGTCAAAACTATTTTTTTCAATTCCGGGAAAAGGGCAATCACTTCTACAATCAATGACAGACAAAGAATTTCAGGTATCTCGCTACTAAAAGTACGAGCAGAATAATTATCAATTTCCGTCAATTTCCGGATAGTCAAATCCACATATTCGCGTAAAGTAACAATCCGGTCAAACTCCTCCATACGCTGATTGTTCTGCAAAGTGTAATAAGCCTGCAATCCTTCCCTCACGACTTCTTCCTTGTTGGTAAAATGGTAATAAAAAGTTCCTCTCGTAATTTTAACCGCACGTTCGATATCGCTCAGCCTCACTGCTTTAAAACCTTTTTTCAAAAAAAGCAGAAATGCCGTTTCTATGATTTGCTGTCTGGTACTACTCATCGCTTAATCAATAAATAATATTGTTCGAACTGCATCCGCATATCTGAAAAAGTAAAACGCAAATTTTCTGTCCCCAATTCTATATTCAACATACTGGTAGAAACCGACATCAAGTTTCTGGCCAGCACGGTAGTATCCAAGTCTGCCCGAATTTCCCCTCTCTCTTTGGCTTTTAAAATCATAAATTCCCAATGTGAAAGCCGTTTTTTAGATAGGTCATCAATACATTGCCGGTATTCCGGAAATAAATCGGCCACCTCCAGGACCAACTGGAAAAATGCCACCTCAATAATAAAAAAATCAAACAACTCCTGCAACTTCGTAGCACTCTGTTCCTTGCGCTCTACCACCAAATCCATGTATTCCTTTAAAGAAGTCATTCCTTTCAATTCCTTCTCCCTCACTTCATTATCTACTGACAAATATTTTTCTATACCGGCCCTCAATATCTCTTCTTTATTCCGGAAATAATAATAAAATGCCCCCTTGGTCAAATCGGTAGCCCTTTCTAAATCTTTCAGCGTACAGGCTTGATATCCTTTATTCAAAAACTGAAA